>ERZ779621.26-NODE-26-length-130532-cov-17.237015_pt1 | contig 130532 bp, 137 predicted proteins | sample MGYA00514215_ERZ779621 | MGnify/ENA primary metagenome ERZ779621 (study PRJEB29562, sample SAMEA4376715) | mouse gut metagenome | isolation source: Cecum | study: EMG produced TPA metagenomics assembly of the A DSS colitis mouse model was used to assess the...
ACAAAGATTCCAGAGAACAGTTCGAGCAGAGGACTCATAAGAGACTCATTGATATTATCACCCCCACCCCTAAGACGGTGGACGCGCTCCAGAGATTGGAGATGCCTGCTGGTGTGTATATCGACATCAAAATGAAGAACAAATAAAAACCCCTACTAGGACGATTTGAAGGGAAGTAAGTTCCTGACGGAATTAACTTCACGAGCAAATTCCTGACGGAATTGGCTCTAAACAGGAGTTTACATTTCATTTCAAATCCGCTGTAGAACAACAGGAGGTAAAGGAAATGAAGAAAGCTATCTTAGCAACAAAAGTCGGAATGACTCAAATCTTCAATGAAGACGGCACACTGACACCGGTTACCGTACTTCAGGCCGGCCCTTGCGCAGTGACGCAGGTCAAGACTGTCGAGAACGACGGTTACAGTGCAGTACAGGTTGGCTTTGTGGACAAGAAGGAAAAGGTTGTCAACAAGGACAAGGGTGGTAATAAAGAAGTCATCCACCGCCATGGTGTCAATAAGGCACAGAAAGGCCACTTTGACAAAGCGGGCGTTTCCTGCAAGAGATTTATCAGAGAATTGAAATTAGACAACGCGGAAGAGTATACGCTTGGAAGCGAGATTAAGGCAGATATCTTCGAGGCTGGTGACAGAGTAGACGCAACGGCAATCTCCAAAGGTAAGGGATTCCAGGGTGCGATCAAGAGACACGGCCAGCACAGAGGACCTATGACCCACGGTTCTAAATTCCATCGCCATCAGGGTTCCAACGGCGCATGTTCCTCACCCAGCAGAGTATTCAAGGGTAAAGGGATGCCTGGACATATGGGATGTGTCAGAGTTACGGTGCAGAATCTTACAGTAGTGAGAGTCGATGCAGATAAGAATCTCATCCTTGTTAAGGGCGCGGTGCCCGGACCCAGGAAAGCCTTAGTAACTATCAAAGAGACAACTAAGGTCGATGCGAAATAGTGACTCTGGTCACAGATGAAAGGAGGACCAATTAGATGGCAAACGTAGCTGTTTATAATATGGAAGGTAATGAAGTCGGCAAGATGGACTTGAATGATGCAGTGTTTGGTGTCGAGATTAATGAGCACCTGGTACACATGGCAGTTGTCCAGAATCTTGCCAATAAGCGTCAGGGCACGCAGAAAGCAAAGACCCGTTCTGAGGTGAGAGGCGGCGGCAGAAAGCCTTGGAGACAGAAAGGAACCGGCCACGCAAGACAGGGCTCCATCAGAGCACCCCAGTGGAAAGGCGGCGGCGTTGTGTTTGCTCCCACACCGAGAGATTACTCTTTCAAGATGAACAAGAAAGAGAAGAGAGCAGCACTTAAGTCGGTTTTGACAAGCAGAGTACAGGACAATAAGCTGATTGTACTTGACGAGCTTAAGCTTGACGCAATCAAGACCAAAGATTTCAAGAAGGTTATGGATAACCTGAAAGTAGAAAAGGCTATGGTGGTAATCGCTGATCAGGATGAAAAGGTAATTCTTTCCGCAAGAAATCTTCCCAAGATTGGCACAGTAGTAGCTGAAAATATCAATGTATATGACATTTTAAAGGGTGACACACTGGTGCTCACCAAGGATGCCGTAGCTAAGATCGAGGAGGTGTTTGCATAATGGCAGCGATTCAGTATTATGATGTAATCCTCAAACCGGTAATCACAGAAAAGAGCATGGCAGGTATGAGCGAGAAGAAATACACTTTCCTGGTTCATCCCGAAGCCAATAAGACAATGATTAAGGAAGCTGTTGAGAAAATGTTCGAGGGCGCTAAGGTGGCGAAGGTCAACACCATGAATTTGGATGGTAAGACCAAGAGACGCGGCATGGTATATGGTAAGACCGCAAAGACCAAAAAGGCGATCGTACAGCTGACAGAGGATAGCAAGGATATCGAGATTTTTGCAGGACTCTAATAAACCGAAGAGATTTTCTAAGGCGTCAAAAGACGTCGCCTAAGAAAATCTACAGCTTCGGTTGAGAGAATCGCAAGCGATTCTCCCCGGACTCGAATAGAGCGAAGGGTATGAGGCGATTCTCCTCGGACATGCAAATAGAGATAATGTATGCGGTGCCTGCGGGTACTGCGCAAAATCATAGAAAAGGAGATAAGATCATGGGAATTAAGACATACAACCCATATACACCTTCCAGACGTAACATGACTGGTTCTGATTTCTCTGAGATTACGAAGAAAACTCCTGAAAAGGCACTTTGCACATCTCTTAAGAAGAACGCAGGCCGGAACAACCAGGGTAAGATCACGGTGAGACATCATGGCGGCGGAAGCAGAAGATTATACAGAAACATTGACTTTAAGAGAAATAAAGATGGTATCAGTGCTAAGGTTATCGGTATCGAGTACGATCCGAACAGAACAGCAAACATTGCACTGATCTGTTATGAGGATGGCGAAAAGGCATATATCCTCGCACCGGAAGGACTGACAGACGGCATGAAAGTCATGAACGGTCCCGAGGCGGAGATCAGAGTGGGTAACTGCTTACCCTTATCCGAGATTCCGGTAGGTACACTGGTTCACAACATTGAGTTATATCCCGGCAAAGGCGGACAGCTGGTTCGTTCTGCCGGCAACAGCGCACAGCTGATGGCGAAGGAAGGCAAATACGCGACTTTAAGACTTCCCTCCGGTGAGATGAGAATGGTGCCGATCGTATGCCGCGCAACAGTGGGTACGGTAGGTAACGTTGATCATAACCTGATCAAGATTGGTAAGGCCGGACGTAAACGTAACATGGGTATCCGTCCTACAGTCCGCGGTTCCGTTATGAACCCGAATGACCATCCGCACGGCGGTGGTGAGGGCAGAGCTCCGATTGGACGCCCGGGTCCGTGTACACCTTGGGGTAAGCCCGCACTGGGACTTAAGACCCGTAAGAAAAAGAAAGCTTCTAATAAGCTGATTGTGAGAAGAAGAGACGGCAGAGCCATTAAATAAGTGGACAAAGAGTTATTCTAAGGCGATAAAGAACATCGCCTAAGAACAACTAAAACTTTGTCCGGAAGAATTGCAAAGGACAGCAATTCTTCCCGGCTGCCAAACTGCAATATATGAATATTATTTAGGAGGAAAGATCATGGCTAGATCACTGAAAAAAGGACCATTTGCAGATGCGAGCTTACTGAAAAAAGTAGATGCAATGAATTCATCGGGACAGAAGCAGGTCATCAAGACCTGGTCTCGCCGTTCTACGATTTTCCCTTCCTTCGTTGGACACACATTTGCTGTCCATGACGGAAGAAAGCACGTACCGGTATATGTTACAGAAGATATGGTTGGACATAAGCTCGGTGAGTTCGTGGCGACCAGAACTTATAGAGGACATGATAAGGACGAGAGAAAGTCCAAAGTTCGCTAATTTGAAAGGAGGTTTTAATCTATGGCTAAAGGACATAGATCCCAGATAAAGAGAGAAAGAAATGCCAATAAAGATGTAAGACCCTCAGCGAAGTTATCTTACGCTCGTGTGTCTGTACAGAAGGCATGTTTCGTATTAGATGCTATTAGGGGAAAGGATACAGATACGGCGCTTGGTATCTTAACTTATAATCCCAGATATGCATCCAGCATTATCAAGAAGTTGTTAGAGTCGGCAATCGCGAATGCCGAGTATAAATACAGTCAGGATCCTACCAAGTATCCTAATCCGGAGAATCTTTATGTGGCAGAGTGCTATGCCAATAAAGGACCTACCATGAAGCGTGTGAAACCGAGAGCGCAGGGCAGAGCTTACAGGATTGAAAAGAGAATGAGCCACATCACAATCGTTCTCGATGCAAAATAGGATCAGATTAGGAAGGAGAACAACATGGGACAGAAAGTTAATCCACACGGCTTAAGAGTCGGTATTATTAAAGATTGGGATTCCAAATGGTATGCTGATGGAGAATTTGCTGACTTTTTAGTGGAAGATTACAATATCAGACAGTATTTAAAGAAGAAATTATTCAGTGCCGGTATCTCTAAGATCGAGATCGAGAGAGCATCCGACAGAGTTAAGGTTATTATCTATACAGCTAAACCGGGTGTTGTGATCGGCAAGGGCGGTGCTGAGATCGAAGTAACCAAGAAAGAGCTTTCCAAACTGACAAACAAGAAGGTTCTCGTAGATATCAAGGAGATCAAGAGACCGGACAGAGATGCACAGCTTGTTGCAGAGAATATTGCACAGCAGCTTGAAAATCGTGTATCTTTCAGACGGGCTATGAAGTCCTGCATGGGCCGTACCATGAAGGCAGGCGCACAGGGTATCAAAACAGCCGTATCCGGCCGTCTTGGCGGTGCAGATATTGCCCGGACAGAGTTCTACAGTGAGGGTACTATTCCGCTTCAGACTCTGAGAGCAGATATCGATTATGGTTTCGCAGAGGCAGATACCACCTATGGTAAGCTCGGTGTCAAAGTATGGATTTACAAAGGCGAGGTACTTCCTACTAAATCTAACAAGGAAGGGAGCGATAAATAATGTTAATGCCAAAAAGAGTAAAACGTCGTAAACAGTTCCGTGGGTCTATGGCAGGTAAAGCAACCCGTGGCAATAAGATTACCTACGGTGAGTACGGTATTGTGGCGATGGAGCCTTGTTGGATCAAGTCCAATCAGATTGAGGCAGCCCGTATCGCCATGACCCGTCATATCAAGCGTGGCGGTAAAGTCTGGATCAAGATTTTCCCGGATAAGCCTGTTACAGCAAAACCGGCAGAGACACGTATGGGTTCAGGTAAAGGAACTTTGGAATACTGGGTAGCAGTTGTTAAGCCAGGCCGTGTGATGTTCGAGATCGCAGGCGTGAGCGAGGAAGTGGCAAAAGAAGCACTGCGTCTTGCAACCCATAAACTTCCATGCAAATGTAAAATCGTTTCTAAAGCAGATTTGGAAGGCGGTGTATCAAATGAAAACTAATAAGTATGTAGAAGATTTAAACAAAAAATCAGATGCAGAATTAGCACAGGAACTTATCAATGCTAAGAAAGAACTTTTCAATTTGAGATTCCAGAACGCAACTAATCAGTTAGACAATACAGCCAGGATCAAAGATGTGAGAAGAAATATCGCAAGGATCCAGACAGTTATCACACAGAAGGCGAAAGCCACCAACTAGTGAAAATGTATTGTTTAAGAAAGGAGAGGTAGTCAATCGTGGAAAGAAATTTGAGAAAAACCCGTACTGGTAAGGTAACCAGTAATAAGATGGATAAAACAATTGTGGTTGCAATTGAAGACCATGTAAAACATCCGCTTTACAAGAAGATTGTAAAGGAGACTTATAAATTAAAAGCACATGACGAGAACAACGAGTGCAATATCGGTGATACCGTCAAGGTGATGGAGACAAGACCTTTATCCAAGGATAAGAGATGGAGACTGGTAGAAATCGTGGAGAGAGCTAAATAACAAGACGAAAAGATTTACTAAGGCGTCAGAAAACGCCGCCTAAGAAAATCTAAGTTTCGTCTGCGAGGTCGCATCGCAACCTCGGTGGATTTAGCTAAAGCATGACGAAATGTAATAAAATCAAGATAAGGAGAAAATAGCATGATTCAACAGGAAAGCAGACTTAAGGTCGCTGATAACACCGGTGCGAAAGAGCTTTTATGTATCAGGGTTATGGGCGGATCTACAAGAAGATATGCGCGTATTGGTGATACGATTGTTGCTACGGTTAAAGATGCAACACCAGGCGGCGTTGTAAAAAAAGGCGATGTTGTGAAAGCAGTTGTTGTACGCACTGTAAAAGGCGCTCGTCGTAAAGACGGATCTTATATCAGATTTGACGAAAATGCTGCTGTTATCATCAAAGATGACAAGACTCCGAGAGGAACCCGTATTTTTGGCCCAGTAGCAAGAGAGCTTCGTGATAAACAGTTTATGAAAATTGTTTCACTGGCTCCGGAAGTATTATAGGAGGTGCCGGTATGTCAACATTTAAGATTAAAAAAGGCGATACTGTCAAAGTAATTGCCGGTAAGGATAAAGACAAAGAAGGCAAAGTAGTTTCCGTAGATAGAAAGAAAAACAAGGTACTCGTAGAGGGAATCAACATGATCACTAAACATGAGAAACCCTCCGCAGCGAACCAGAACGGTGGTATCGTCCAGAAGGAAGCACCCATTGACGCTTCCAATGTGATGTATGTACACAAGGGCAAAGCGACAAGGATCGGCTTTAAGATCGAGAAGGACAAGAAGGTCCGTTATGCCAAGTCCACAGGCGACATCATTGATTAATTTCTTAGAAAGGAGATCCAGAGCGTTGAGTAGTAGACTAAAAGATATGTATAAAGACGAGATCGTAGATGCTATGATCAAAAAGTTTGGATATAAAAATGTCATGGAAGTTCCGAAGCTTGACAAGATTGTGATCAACATGGGTGTCGGCGAAGCGAAAGAAAATGCCAAGGTTTTAGAGTCCGCAGTGAGCGATATGGAGACCATTACCGGTCAGAAGGCAGTTATCACTAAGGCAAAACACTCCATCGCAAACTTCAAGATCAGAGAGGGACAGTCAATCGGCTGTAAGACCACACTGCGTGGCGATAAGATGTATGAGTTCCTGGACAGACTCGTAAATCTTGCACTTCCCCGTGTGCGTGACTTTAGAGGTGTCAGCGCTAATTCATTCGATGGCAGAGGCAATTATGCGCTCGGTATCAAGGAGCAGATTATCTTCCCCGAAATCGAGTACGACAAGGTAGATAAGGTGAGAGGTATGGACATCATCTTTGTTACCACTGCCAAGACAGATGAGGAAGCCCGTGAGTTGTTGAGATTATTTAATATGCCATTCGCCAAATAAAAGGAGGTAAGTTCATGGCTAAGACAGCAATGAAGATCAAACAGCAGCGCAAACCGAAATTCTCAACCAGAGAATATAACCGTTGCAAAATCTGTGGTCGTCCACATGCTTATTTAAGAAAATACGGAATCTGCAGAATCTGCTTCCGTGAATTAGCATATAAAGGTCAGATACCTGGCGTTAGAAAGGCTAGCTGGTAGTAGACGAAAAGAATTTCTAAGGCGTCTTAGAAACGCCGCCCAAGAAATTCTATGTTTCGTCTTCGAGACTTGCTACGCAAGCTCGGTGAACAGTCTCGTTCTCGAGGATTGCTTCGCAACCTCGGATGATGGTTTCGTCTTCGAGAATTGCCCCGCAACCTCGGATGAACATTTTCGCGGCCTTGGAGGCAGAAAAGTTAAGTATAGTAAATAGGAGGAAAAATCATGACAATGAGCGATCCGATTGCAGATATGCTTACAAGAATCCGTAATGCAAATACTGCAAAACATGATACAGTAGATGTGCCTGCATCTAAGATGAAATTATCCATCGCACAGATTCTTTTGGATGAAGGCTATATAAGGAAGTTCGATGTGATCGATGACGGTAATTTCAAGACAATCCATATCACCTTAAAGTATGGTGAGGATAAGAATGATAAGATTATTTCCGGTATCAAGAGAATCTCTAAGCCGGGTCTTCGTGTGTATGCCGGCAAAGAGGAACTGCCGAAAGTTCTTGGCGGACTCGGTGTCGCAATCATTTCTACCAACCAGGGCGTTGTGACCGACAGGAAGGCCAGAGAGCTCCAGGTGGGCGGAGAAGTGCTTGCATTCGTATGGTAATGGACAAAAAGAATTTCTAAGGCGTCATAGAACGCCGCCTAAGAAATTCTATGTTTTGTCCGGAAGAATGTCTTCGCCATTCTTCCCGCATTGTGTAATGGTTCACTGTGTAGGTAACAATGAAATTGTAATAATAATAAAATAGGAGGTACGGGCATGTCACGTATAGGAAGAATGCCAATCGCGATCCCTGCGGGTGTGACTGTGGAGGTTGCAGAAAATAACAAAGTGACTGTAAAAGGTCCTAAGGGAACACTTGAGAGAGTGCTTCCGGAGGGAATGGATATTAAGGTAGAAGCGGGTCAGGTGGTTGTATCAAGACCGAATGACTTAAAGAAAATGAAATCCTTCCATGGTCTGACAAGAACACTGATCATGAATATGGTGACAGGTGTTACAGACGGCTTTGAAAAGAAACTGGAAGTAAACGGTGTAGGTTACAGGGCTTCTAAGTCCGGCAAGACTCTGACACTGAACCTGGGATATTCTCATCCGGTAGAGATGTCTGATCCTGAGGGCGTTGAGTCTGTCGTAGAGGGGCAGAATGTGATTATCGTTAAAGGTATTGATAAAGAAAAAGTAGGTCAATTTGCGGCTGAAATCAGAGATAAGAGACGTCCGGAGCCTTATAAGGGCAAAGGTATCAAGTATGCTGATGAGACAATTAGACGTAAAGTTGGTAAGACTGGTAAGAAATAATAGATAAGGAGAGTAGAAAATGGTTAGGAAAGAATCTAGACAAGAAGTTCGTGTAAAAAAACACAACAGGATGCGTAACCGTTTCAGTGGTACGCCTGAGAGACCGCGTCTGGCTGTGTTCAGAAGTAATAATCATATGTATGCTCAAATTATTGACGATACAGTTGGAAACACTTTAGTCTCAGCATCCACTCTGGAAAAGAGCGTTAAGTCCGAGATTGAGAAGACCAATAACGTTGATGCGGCAGCATATTTGGGAACTGTGATCGCTAAGAGAGCAATCGAGAAAGGTATCAAGACCGTTGTATTTGACAGAGGCGGCTTTATTTACCAGGGTAAGATTGCAGCATTAGCTGATGCGGCCAGAGAAGCTGGCCTGGAATTCTAGGAAGGGAGAAAGAAGATCACATGAGACGTACAATCATTGACGTAAGTCAGTTAGAACTCACTGAAAAAGTTGTGACAATCAAACGTGTTACCAAGGTTGTCAAGGGTGGTCGTAATATGCGCTTTACCGCACTTGTGGTAGTTGGCGACAGCAATGGCCATGTCGGTGCAGGCTTGGGCAAAGCAACTGAAATCCCTGAGGCGATCCGTAAAGGTAAAGAAGATGCGATCAAGAATTTAGTTAATGTTGCACTTGATGATAAAAACAGTATTACACATGATTTTGTCGGAAAATATGGTTCTGCATCCGTTCTCTTAAAGAGAGCTCCGGAAGGTACCGGTATTATCGCCGGTGGTCCTGCCCGTATTGTGTGTGAGCTTGCAGGCATCAAGAATATCCGTACGAAGTCTTTGGGTTCCAATAACAAGCAGAACGTCGTACTTGCTACGATAGCGGGTTTAAGCCAGTTAAAGACTCCTGAGGAAGTAGCTAAGAACCGTGGCAAATCCGTAGAAGAGGTCCGCGCTTAATACCATATCCTGGTATCGGATCAGAATGATTAGGAGGAAGAAAAATGGCAGCAAAGAAAGAGGCAGCTAAAACATTAAAGATTACTTTAGTCAGATCTACGATCGGCCAGGTGCCCAAGGCGCGTGCGACAATTGAGGCTATGGGACTTAGGAAGCTTAATCAGACAGTGGAACTGCCTGACAATGCAGCAACCAGAGGTCAGATTCAGAGAGTAAGACATATGGTTAAAGTAGAAGAAGCATAGAAGGAGGTGTCAGAGAATGGAATTATCTAATTTAAGACCGGCGGAAGGTTCCGTGCACAGCAATAATTTTAGAAGAGGCCGCGGTCATGGCTCAGGCAATGGCAAGACAGCCGGCAAGGGTCATAAAGGTCAGAAAGCTCGTTCCGGAGCACCCAGAACGGGTTTTGAAGGTGGTCAGATGCCATTGTACAGACGTCTCCCCAAGAGAGGTTTCACGAACAGAAACACGAAGGAGATCGTAGCACTCAACTTAAGCGTTCTGGAAGTATTTGACAATGGTACAACAGTTGATGTGGACGCATTGATTGCAAAGGGCATCGTTAAGAACCCTCGTGATGGTGTTAAGATTCTTGGAAATGGAGAACTTACCAAAAAACTCGATGTGAAGGTAAATGCCTTCAGCGCATCCGCGAAAGAGAAGATCGAGGCACTTGGTGGAACAGCAGAGGTGGTTTAATGTTTACAACCTTAAAAAACGCATTTAAGATCAAAGAGATCAGAAAGAAAATAATGTTTACTTTTCTGATGTTGGTTGTGATCCGTCTCGGATCACAGCTTCCCGTGCCGGGTGTAGACAGAACTTATTTTGCAAGATGGTTTTCTCAGCAGACCGGTGACGCATTTAATTTCTTTAATGCTTTTACAGGTGGATCGTTCCTCAATATGTCCATTCTGGCACTGAATATCACACCGTATATCACATCTTCCATTATCATGCAGCTAATGACGATAGCGATTCCGAAGCTGGAGGAGATGCAGAGAGACGGTGCTGACGGACGTAAGAAGATCGCTTCCATTACAAGATATGTAACAGTAGTCCTCGCCCTCGTGGAGGCAACTGCAATGGCAGTTGGCTTTGGACGCCAGGGGCTCCTTGAGGTCTATAATGTGATGAATATTATCACGGTTATCGCCGCTCTCACGGCAGGAAGTGCTTTCCTGATGTGGATTGGTGAGAGAATTACAGAGAATGGCGTTGGTAACGGTATTTCCATCGTGCTGACGATCAATATTCTTTCCCGTATGCCGCAGGATATCACACAGCTCTTTGAGCAGTTTGTGATTGGCAGGTCCATTGCCAAAGGAGTGGTAGCGGCAATCATCATCATTGCAATCATTGTGCTGATGGTTGTACTGGTTATTATCTTAAATGACGGTGTGCGTAAGATTCCTGTACAGTATGCGAAGAAAGTACAGGGCAGAAAGATGGTTGGCGGCCAGACAACGAATATTCCGTTAAAGGTCAACACATCGGGTGTTATTCCGGTCATCTTTGCATCTTCCCTGATGCAGCTGCCTGTGGTAATATGTTCTCTGTTCAGCATCAGCAGTACAGGTGTGTGGGGTGAAATCTTAAAGGGGATGAATTCCAATTATTGGTGTAATCCTCACCAGATGGTCTACTCCATAGGTTTGGTGGTATATGTTGTTTTGGTAATCTTCTTTGCTTACTTCTATACTTCCATTACCTTCAATCCTTTAGAGATTGCTGAGAATATGAAAAAGCAGGGCGGTTTTATACCCGGTATCAGACCGGGCAGACCTACCAGCGACTACCTGACCAAGGTACTCAACTATATTGTATTCATCGGTGCAGTCGGACTTACCATCATCTGTGTGGTGCCGTATTTCTTTAATGGTGTGTTCGGCGCAAGGGTATCATTCAGCGGAACCAGTCTGATCATTATTGTCAGCGTAGTGCTTGAGACGATCAAACAGATTGAATCCCAGATGCTCGTCCGCAATTATAAAGGATTCTTAAACGATTAGTAAATAGACTGGTAGGGACGGCAGGCTAGGCTGGCACGTCCCTTACCTTGCGTTATGACAGGATATTTGACAGGGCACTGAAAAGGGAGGAAAGATTAAAGCAATGAAGATCGTTATGCTGGGTGCACCAGGAGCTGGTAAGGGGACACAGGCTGAGATGCTTGCAGAGAAATATGGTATCCCTCATATCTCCACGGGCGATATTTTTAGAATGAACATTAAAAACGGCACGGAGCTTGGCAAGGAAGCGAAGACGTATATGGACCAGGGACTTTTGGTGCCGGATGAATTGACCGTCAGAATTCTGCTTGACAGAGTGGCGAAGGATGACTGTAAGAACGGATATCTATTAGATGGATTTCCGCGCAATATTCCGCAGGCCAATGTGCTTGAGGAGGCGCTTTCTAAACTGGGTGATAAGATTGATTACGCAATTAATGTGGAAGTGCCGGATGATAATATTATTCGGAGAATGAGCGGCAGACGCGCCTGTCTTGCCTGTGGTGCCACATATCACATCGAACATGTTCCTCCGAAAAAGGAAGGTATCTGCGACAAGTGCGGAGAGGAGCTGGTACTGCGTGATGATGACAGACCGGAAACAGTGGGAAATCGTCTGCAGGTATATAAAGACCAGACACAGCCTTTGATAGAGTTCTATGAAAAGAAGGGTGTGCTCCATAATGTGGACGGCACGAAGAATATGAACGAAGTGTTTGAGGCGATTGTGACAATCCTGGGTTAGATAATAAACTATACCATTATGGTAGACAAATGGACGCATAGATGGAAAATACGGCGTATTGTTTGAAGAGAAAAAGCCTGTTGATGAGTGGGAGAAGAAGGATATAGAAAATGGCTGTCACGATTAAGTCAGAGAGAGAAATAGAATTGATGCGGGAGGCGGGCAGACTGCTTAGTCAGGTCCATGAGAAGCTGGCCGAGATTATCCGGCCGGGAATTTCCACATTGGATATCGATCGGGTTTGTGAGGAGATCATCCGAAGCTATGGCTGTACGCCGAACTTTCTGCACTATCAGGGATATCCGGCATCCGTGTGTGTCTCTGTGAATGAGGAAGTGGTGCATGGGATTCCCAGAAAGGACCATATCCTGCAGGAAGGCGATATTGTCAGTCTGGACACAGGATTGATCTATAAGGGATATCATTCGGACGCAGCAAGGACACATGCGGTGGGACAGATCAGCGCCGAGGCACAGAAGCTGATGGATGTGACGAAGCAGAGTTTCTTTGAAGGCATCAAGATGGCGAGAGCAGGCAGGCATCTGTATGATATATCCAATGCCATTGCGGCCTATGTGAAACCATATGGATATGGAATTGTGAAAGATCTGGTAGGACATGGCATAGGGACCCATCTGCACGAACCGCCGCATATTCCCAATTATGCCGTCAGAAGGCGGGGTATACGTCTGCGGCCTGGGATGACCCTTGCGATTGAACCCATGATCAATATGGGGACGGGCGATGTGGAGTGGCTGGATGATGATTGGACGGTGGTTTCTGCAGATCATTCCCTTTCGGCACATTATGAGAATACTGTGCTCATCACCGAGGGCGAGCCGGAGATACTGACACTTTGTAAATAGAAGAAACAGGAGCAGTCATGGAGGAGAAGATGGTAGGATTACTTGCCATGTCGAAGGCTGGGCATGATAAGGGAGCCTTATATGTCATAATACGAGAAGAGGGCGAATATGTATATGTAGCCGACGGCCGTATCAGAACTTCTGACAGGCCCAAGAAGAAGAATAGAAAGCATGTGCAGATTATTAAGAAGAAACAGATAACGGAACCGGAGAGCGGTTTGGATGACATTATGATCAGGAAAATTATCAAAGAATATCAGGAGGAAAGAAATGTCAAAGGCTGATGTAATCGAAATCGAAGGAACTGTAATTGAGAAACTGCCCAACACCATGTTTCAGGTGGAGCTGGAGAACGGTCATGTCGTGTTAGCGCATATCAGTGGAAAACTGCGCCAGAACTTCATCCGTATCCTGCCCGGCGATAAGGTGACTTTGGAATTATCCCCCTACGATTTGTCCAAGGGCAGAATCATTTGGAGAGACAAGTGATCGAACATAGTTTGATCTCGAGAATTGCAGGCAATTTTCGGCATAGAAGAGTTAGATGATATAGGTTTGGAAAAAGTTGGTTTACCTCTTGCAAAAATGAGGGGTTGATGTTATAATGTAAAGCGGTCTTTTTTGAAAGGAGGGTTTGAGATGAAAGTCAGATCATCAGTAAAACCGATTTGCGAAAAGTGCAAGATCATTAAAAGAAAAGGAAAGATCAGAGTAATTTGTGAGAATCCGAAACACAAACAGGTGCAAGGTTAATCCCCGTAATTTTTAATGAAAAGGGGTTCTTGTCCTTGTATATTATGAGCGGCTGCAGAACCGTTCTTTTTCCAGTTGTGGAGAAATGACGGTTATAATATAGATGGAAGAGCCTGAGGGAGATTACTTTTTGATACCAACATTGTGTTTGGAAAGATCGGATACCTGGTCCGATTGGGTAGAACCTACCCCAATCAATTAGTGTCACGTATGGAGCTCATACGAAAAGCATGAAAAAGAGCGGAAAATAAAGGAATAAGGAGTTTCCTTGACCGCTCTACAAAGGAAATGGAGGAAACGTAAATGGCTCGTATTGCAGGTGTTGACTTACCTAGAGAGAAACGTGTGGAGATCGGCTTAACCTATATCTATGGGATTGGCAGAGCAAGCGCGAACAAGATTCTGGCGGCAGCGGATGTAAATCCGGATACCCGTGTCAGAGAGCTGACTGACGATGAGGTAAAGAGACTTGCCGAAATAATCGACAAAGATTATATGGTGGAAGGTGATTTGAGAAGAGAGATAGCTCTTAACATCAAACGTCTTCAGGAAATCGGCTGCTACAGAGGAATCCGTCACAGGAAGGGTCTTCCGGTTCGTGGTCAGAAAACGAAGACCAACGCCAGAACCAGAAAAGGTCCGAAGAGAACCGTGGCGAATAAGAAGAAATAGTCTATACCCTGCATGGCAGGAACTTAGACGGTCACTGAGAAACAGTATAGAATATGAGAAAGTAGGTTAGTTTAGAATGGCTAAAAAAGTTGCAAAGAAAGTAACAAAAAAGCGTGTAAAGAAAAACGTTGAACATGGACAGGCACATATCCAGTCTTCTTTTAACAATACCATCGTTACACTGACAGATAACGAAGGTAATGCGTTAAGCTGGGCAAGTGCTGGTGGTCTTGGCTTTAGAGGTTCAAGGAAATCTACTCCATATGCGGCACAGATGGCTGCTGAGACAGCGACAAAGGCTGCTCTGATTCATGGTTTAAAGACTGTGGATGTTATGGTGAAAGGACCCGGTTCGGGCCGTGAGGCGGCTATCCGCGCTTTGCAGGCTTGTGGTCTTGAAGTGACCAGTATCCGTGACGTAACACCGGTACCGCACAATGGATGTCGTCCGCCTAAGAGACGTCGTGTCTAATTGTGATGTTCATTTTGCTTTGCAAAATTAACATCCAGAGAATCGTACAAAGCACGATTCTCCGCGTTTAGTGGAATGATTCATAATTAACGTTTGGAAGAAGGTACGGTATTTATCGGCGGCTTTTGCCGATTCATATACGGTACTGTAAACAAAAATCAGAAAGGAGCCAGAACAATGGCAGTAAACAGAGTACCAGTATTAAAAAGATGCAGATCCCTTGATCTTGATCCTACGTTTTTAGGATATGATAAGAAGTCCAACAGGACATCACCCAGAGCAGGCAAGAAGATCAGTGAGTACGGCTTGCAGCTGAGAGAGAAACAGAAGGCAAAATTCATCTATGGTGTACTTGAGAAGCCTTTTAGAAATTATTATGAAAGAGCTGACAGAATGAAGGGCATGACCGGTGAAAACCTTATGGTTATGCTGGAGAGCAGACTGGACAGCGTTGTCTTCAGAATGGGCTTTGCGAGAACCAGAAGGGAAGCAAGACAGGTTGTAGGACATAAGCATTTCTTAGTAAATGGCAAGCCTGTACAGATTCCTTCTTACCTGGTGAAGGCAGGCGATGTGATTGAAGTGAGAGAGAAGGCTAAATCCTTACAGAGATACAAAGATATCCTCGAGGTGACGGGTGGCAGACTCGTTCCGGAGTGGCTTGAGGTAGACCAGGAGGCAATGAAAGCGACAGTGAAATACCTCCCTACAAGAGAAATGATTGATGTTCCGGTAAACGAAATGCTTATCGTCGAGTTGTATTCTAAATAATAGATTATGACGGTGGTATAACAACATGCTCGTAAAGGAGGGTATTTGAGTGTTTGATTTTGAGAGACCCAATATTGAAGTGGTAGAGATCTCGGAAGATAAGAAATACGGCAGATTTGTTGTGGAACCTTTAGAGAGAGGCTACGGCATTACTCTGGGTAATTCCTTAAGAAGAATCATGCTGTCTTCCCTGCCGGGTGTAGCAGTCAGCCAGGTCAAGATCGAGGGCGTCTTACATGAGTTCAGCTCCATTCCCGGCGTCAAGGAAGATGTGACTGAGATCATCATGAACATCAAGAGTCTTGCGATCAAGAATAACAGCGATACCAATGAACCTAAGACAGCATACATCGAGTATGAAGGAGAGGGCATTGTACGTGCATCAGATATTCAGGTAGACCAGGATATTGAGATTTTGAATCCTGATATGGAGATTGCCACTCTGAGCGGTAAAGATACAAAACTGTACATGGAATTAACGATCACAAAGGGCAGAGGCTATGTGAGTTCCGACAAGAATAAGACAGAAGATCTGCCGATTGGGGTAATTGCGATAGATTCTATCTATACCCCGGTGGAGAGAGTAAACGTCACTGTGGAAAATACCCGTGTGGGTCAGATTACAGACTATGATAAGCTGACCTTAGATGTATACACCAACGGAACTTTGATTCCGGATGAGGCAGTCAGCCTGGCGGCCAAGGTGCTGAGTGAGCATTTAAGTCTTTTCATCGATTTGTCTGAAAATGCCAAGACCGCAGAGGTTATGGTGGAGAAGGAAGACGACGAGAAAGAAAAAGTGCTTGAAATGAGCATTGATGAACTGGAGCTGTCAGTTCGTTCTTATAACTGCCTAAAGAGAGCCGGCATCAACACAGTGGAAGAGTTGACGAACAAGACTTCCGAGGACATGATGAAGGTGAGAAACCTTGGTCGTAAGTCTCTTGAGGAAGTGCTTGCGAAGTTAAAAGAGTTAGGCTTACAGCTGAATCCTGCGGACGAAGCGTAAGAGAGAAGCCGGATGGGATAAGTCCAAAGCGCACCTGTGCGGCAGGCTCATAAATGGAACTGATTACACATTCGGTAAGTAAGTCCAAAGCGCGTGGCCGGATGTACCATGACGGGTAACCCCCGATGAGAAAGGAGCCGGATATGGCAAAATACAGAAAGCTGGGCAGAACATCTGACCAGAGAAAAGCGTTACTTAGAAGTCAGGTAACAGCACTTATTTATAATGGAAAGATTGTTACCACAGAGGCGAGAGCGAAGGAAGTACGTAAGCTTGCAGAGCGTCTGATTACACTTGCCATTAAAGAGAGAGACAACTATGAGACCGTTAAGGTTACTGCAAAGGTAGCTCGTAAGGACAAGGATGGTAAGAGAGTAAAACAGATCATCGATAAGAATACAAAGGCAGTACTTTCCGAGACGCACAGAGACAAAGATGGTAAGATTCTGCGCATCGACAATGGTGTGACTGTGACAGTGTATGATGAAGTGGAGAAAGAGATTAAGAAAGATCTTCCTTCCAGATTACATGCCAGAAGACAGATGTTAAAAGTATTATATCCTGTCAAAGAAGTACCTGAGAAAGGTGCAGGCAAAAAGAGAAATACCAAAGACGTTAACCTGGTAGATAAGCTGTTTGATGAGTATGGTCCGAAGTACGCTAACCGTAAGGGCGGTTATACCAGAATCATTAAGATTGGTCCTCGTAAGGGCGATGCAGCGATGGAAGTCGTTCTGGAGTTAGTATAACAGCTGGTTTTGATGGAAATACTGTATAGAGTGAGAGACTTAGGTTTTGCCTGGGTCTCTTTTTTTGATATAGGAAATTTTTCTGTTGTTGTATGAGGAGAATAAAAACATAACATTTGGAGAAAATAAAAAAAGATACAACATTTTATACTAAAATGTTGCATCTTACTACGTTACATATTATATATCGGTGCCTTTGCGATATACTTTAGAGAAATTTTTTAATTTTTAAAGAATTTTATTTAAATATGGATACAATATCCGTCATATCGGACATTTGCGATCGACTACAATTCTATTTTCATATATACATTATCTTTTTCATCTTGTTCTATGCCCAAATATCGTTTTGTAATTCCATAAGAAGAATGATTGTACAGTTCCATCAGCATAGCGGGCGGTGTGCCCTGCTTCCAGGCATGATAGCCGAACGTTTTACGCAGGGAATGACAACTGACATGTTCCTCTAAACCACATGCCTCCGCGGCGGCTTTAATAATACGATAAGCCTGATAGCGGGAGAGCGGTTTTGTTTTGTCGCGCGTGCTGGGAAACAGATAGTCTGACGGTCCCTTTTCTGTGCAGACGTTACGATAAGTTGTTAAGGCCTGTTTTTCGGCGGGATTAATTGGTACAATCCGTGTCTTTCCTGTTTTATCTTCTTCCAGGCAGATATGGGTTCTAAAATGCTGCAAATGATCGTCCCATACATGCTGCCACTGCAGTTTGAGAAGATCGCTGATGCGGAAAGCCGTATTTAGCCCCATGACAATCATCACATAATTGCGTGGATTGGGCCGGATATTAACATAATAATTCTTGAAATTACCAAGGGTCTTTCTGTTTCTGATTGGATTCGTTGTGCTCATGATTTCCTCCTGTGTTTTGCTGATTCGTATGATGTGATTTGGCGGCATCCTGACTTTTTACAAGGCAGGCCTCTTGGATGCAACATTTTAGTATAGAACGTTGCATCAAGATGTGCAAGGCGGCGCCCTCACAGGGGGAAAATGCAAGGAGGCATCTCATGCTTAGAATGACAGTCAACACGGAGGAATATATCCAGATTGGTGATGATATTAAGATTATCTTTCTGGGAGGGAGCAGGAATCATACGAGGGTTATGCTGGATGTGCCGAAAGAGATTAACGTGGTGAGAAGCAGAGCACTCGAAAATCATGCAAAGACATCTGAGGATAAGGCAAAGATTTCTCACTATTATGCGGTTCCCGAATTGGAGGAAAAGTATAGAAAGAAAAAGGTAGTGATGAATGACGGCTTAAAAAATTCTTAGCCAATGGCAAGGTAATAAACCGGAGTAATCCTGGGGACTCCGGATTTATTATAGAAACGAAAACAAAAAAATGGTGGTAAATGGAATTGCCGCCAGCAATCACAAGGAGGTAACAATATGGTAGTAAAACACAATATCACAGCTATGAACTCTAACAGAATGTTAGGATTGACCACAGCATCTCAGGCAAAGTCCACAGAGAAATTATCTTCCGGTTATAAGATCAACCGCGCGGCAGACGACGCAGCAGGTCTCTCTATTTCCGAGAAGATGAGAAGACAGGTAAGAGGACTTACACAGGCTTCCGCAAACGCACAGGATGGTATCAGTGTTGTACAGACAGCAGAAGGTGCTCTGAATGAAGTGCAGGATATGTTACAGAGAATGAACGAGCTGGCTGTTAAGGGCGAGAACGGTACTTTGACTACGACAGACCGTGCGTCTATCCAGGCTGAAATCAGGCAGTTGATGAGCGAGGTAGACCGTGTACAGAGTACCACTACCTTCAATGAGATGAACCTGTTGGATGGCTCCTTTATCAAGGGTCTGCAGGTTGGTGCAGAGGCTGGTCAGCACATTGATATCAGTATCAATAATATGAGTATGGCTGGTCTGGCTAAGAATGTTGGCAGTAAGCTTTATACCAAGGTTACGTATAACAATCTGACTAAGACAGAGGCTTCTTATGTCTCTACAACCTACAAGGCAGAAACGCTTGGGAATACTAAGCAGCAAGTAATGATTGGTTCGATAGTAAGCGGTGCAACAACTACAACATTCACAACATTGGGGAAAAATACGAAGGGTGATTCTGTATATTCCACCAAGACATTGGACAGTGATATTGCGAATAAAGTTGTGGCTACATTCATGAGATTGACATCAGGCGATGCTACAAAAGTAGCGACCGTCCAGGCATTTAACTCTCTGAATGCTTTCATCAAGGGTGCTCTGTCCTTAGTATCTCAGCAGAGAAGTGATCTCGGTGCTATTCAGAACAGATTAGAGCACACGATTAACAATCTGGATAACATTGTGGAGAATACAACTTCCGCAGAAGCAGCTATCCGCGATACGGATATTGCGACGGAGATGGTACAATACTCCAACAACAACATCTTACAGCAGGCTGGTACATCGATGCTGTCCCAGGCAAATCAGTCCAACCAGCTGGCATTATCCTTACTTGGCTAATACAGCCTGAGGGAATAGAGTTCCAAGTGCTATTAGTAATGTTGTGTAGAGACGGCCGTACCCGAAAGGGGTGCGGCTGTTTCGCGTGTATAAACAATTGAAGGCAGCTTTAACTCAATAGCTGGATTGTTACGTGGTCTTATGCTAATATAAATAGTAAATATAGGATAAGAGGAAAAGAAATGCAAAAGAAGGAATTGAAGAAAAAACTATGTAAAATTGATAATGAAGAAGATCCATTATTTACGATTAAGTTAAGGGATATAGTCATTGATTGCTCAAGCGAAGATATTACTCAAGAATTTTTTTCGATTTTGGATAATAATAATAATAGTATTAAGTTAAGATTTGCCGCCTTTTATGCGATATATATTTATTATCGTAGATATGAACATCATTCGCTATTATTTTCTCTGGTTGATAAATACTCGAATATTTTCAATGAGTTTCAACTAAATGATGTGGTTTTATCACAATATTATAGGCTAAAGTTTTTGGAGACAAATGATGAGTTTGCAATTATAAATGCAATTAAATTTGCAAAACGGGCAGCAGAAAACTTAAATGATAATGCAGGGGTGTTGCAAAATTTTGCAGGAATGGTAGCTTCTGCATTAGAGGCAGGGAGGGAAGAGAGTAAAGAATATCTTATGGAAGCAATACAGTGTATGGATAAAGCTATATTGGTTTTTCATGATTATCCGAAACATTATTGTACAAAGGGAAGACTACTGTCATGGACTGGTGATTATGAATCGGCTAAGAAATATATTCGTAAAGCAATAGATTTGGAGAGCACAGATAGTAGAGATTCCTTGCTGAGAATTTCACAATACAATGACTATTATATCGATATAAAAATGAGAGAATCTTTGGAAAAGCTATCTGCACATTTGCTTGATGCACAAGTAACGATGAATAGAATAAATGAATATACGCAAAAAAATTCTAGTAAAATTTTTGAAAAATTAGATACTATGCAGGCAAGATATTTGGAATTATTGGCCTTTTTTTCAGCTGTAATAGCATTGATACTTACTTCTGTTAATTTGGTAAATAATTATGAGGATTTTAATGCAGTTGCCGGATTAATCATGGTGATGGGCGGGGTTCTCATAATTGGATTCTGTGCATTGCGTTGTTTGATCATTTTTAACAAGGATAATATTAGTTGGAAAAGGTATCTTAGTGTTTTCTGTGTGGCAGTGTTATTGATTGGCTTAGGTTATTGCTTGGGAAATTTTCAATTTTGGAGGTCAATATGGAATATAAAGTAGACAGCATCATATCATCAGGAAATGGGATATGGAATGAAGATGCTTTAATATGTTCTCATAGTATATTTGGCGTAATAGATGGAGTAACTCCTGTTCATAATTTGAAATACCAGGGCTATAATACTTTGACGGAATGGATGGTAAAGAATTTTCTTCATAAGTTTGATGAATTATATATATTAGATGCTGATTATAAATGTATTTGTAAAAATTTTATAGAACGTATGGGGAAAGATAAATATATTGCGGGTTTAGAGGAGTATGATAAACCTTGTTTCACAAGTGCAACAGTCACTATTTTAAATGACAAAATAAAATGTGAGGTGCTTGGTGATAGCTATATTCATATCAAAAAGAAGAATGGAGATTTGGTCGAAATTACAGATGATAGAGTTGATTTATATGCTGGAAAGACAGTGGATGTGATAGAAAATGCAAAGATTAACAATTCTAATACAGAGGAGGCAATTAAGAACCAGAAGATTGAAAACCAGAAGATGATGAATGTTAAGGGAGGGTATTGGGTTGTTGCCTTTAAAGGGAATTTTGAATCTGAATTTATAGTGGCAGAGTTTCCGATAAAAGATATAGATAAGATTTTGATTTGTACAGATGGGTTTCAAAGATTGCAAAAAGAATTTTCGTTGTTGGATATGAAACAAATATTGGATGGAGATATATCTTTAGAGGATGCGTTGAGTATGCTAAGAAATTTTGAAAATGCAAATTTTTTAAAAAAAGGATATCCATGTGTGAAAAAATCAGACGATGCTGCTGCAATTATGATAAAACTTTATTAATTAGAGAAAGCAGGTATTGTGGGCGGCACATAATATGTTGAGCAGCAATATATCAAACGACATATATTGCTGGTGTGATAGGGGAGAATTAATCTCCCCTATTTGACTGTTATGAAATAATATTTTTTAGATGAAATACAATATATGATTGCGTAAAGACAAATGATGTGCTACGCTATCATTAAGCATAAGAAGTTTCTTGTATATCAGTTATTCTATCAGTGCAAACTGTCAATCATTCTGAAAGATTAGAAAATCTATGCTTGTATCCAATATTCAAATACAGGCAGAGATTTTTCGAAGAAAACAGAATTTCAGTGATTGCAGGGTTATCTGAAAAGTTTCTGCCAGAACAGGAGGAACAAATGATAACGCTGAAAGAAGATTTTATGGTGAAAGCATTGCTGTCATCGAAAGAGATTATTTTGAAACAGTTTCTCAGTGATGTACTGGAAATACCGATGGAGGAGATTCGGTCTGTGCGGATAGCGAATCCGTATTTAAGAAAGAGATACCGCAGGCAAAAGCAGGGAATCCTTGATATTTTATTGTGGCTGAATGATGACAGCAAGATTAATATTGAGTTGCAGATTAAGGCACAGAAAGATTGGAAGAAAAGAAATCTGTTTTATTTGGCTAAGATGTATGTTGAGGATTTACAGTCAGGAGAGAGGTACGGCAGGCTTAGTAAGTGTATCTGCATCAGCATCCTGGGGTTTAATCTGACAGATTCTCGGATATGTCATACGATATATCGACTGCGTGACATGGAAGGTAATGATTTTTCAGAACAATGGGAACTACATACAATAGAATTATGCAAATCGCCAGAGAAGGGGAGCAGGGTTTTTGAGTGGGTGAAATTGTTCAATGCGGAAACGGAGGGGGAATTGGATATGATTTTGGCGGGAACAAAAAGTGAAGGGATTATGGAAGCGATCAGCCAGATGAAACTTTTGAATTTGAAGAAAAGGATACGATATGAATATGAGATGAGGCTTAAGGCAAAGCGTGACCGCTGGGCAGAAGATGATTATATCAGGGAGGAAACGAAGACTGCTATTATTAGAAACATGCTGGCACAGGATATGCCTGTTACACAGATCTGTCAGATAGCAGAGTGCGATGAGGCTTATGTGGAAGAGATTAGGAATAAAAATGCTTTATAGAGAAAGCGGATATTGTGGGCGGCACAGGCATCATTAGTGCCGCCCATTACTGTTACCGGCTGGAAAAATCGCACGCAGTCAAACTTTTCTTTTAGAAACGTATCACTGTCCGGCCAGTTTCATCATACTTTATAGCATATCAATCTGTAATAAAAGAGTATGGCTGTAAAGGAGAATGAAGTATGGCGATTGGTTATCTGATGATACAGGCCAGGACGGCTCATGATGCGCTGCCTTTGAGCGGGATGCAGATTAGAGTTTTGGATGATGAGCAGAATCGGATTTACGAGTTGACGACAGATGAGAGTGGAGAGACGAAAAGAGTTTCCTTAGAGACTGTGGACAAGAGTTATTCACAGAATGAAAATTTTGAGGGTACGCCCTATGTCACTTATAATGTACTTGCACAGGCGCAGGGATTTAATACGCTGTATGTGTCGGATATTCCTATCTTTGATGGAGAATTGGCGGTTCTGCCTCTGTCACTTATACCTATGCAGGAAAATCAGCGGAGCGCGGAGCAGACAGAGATTGTTGTGGGGGCACCTGCGGTGACGATGACGGGACAGCGTAATCAGGATGGGATAGAAGGAGATATGGGCTCCCCCTTCGTACTGCGTCAGGTAGTCATCCCGAATCCGATTACAGTGCATATGGGAACACCGGATGCGGCAGCCTCCAATATACAGGTCTCTTTTCCCGATTATGTCAAAAACGTTGCCAGCAGTGAAATCTATCCAACCTGGCCGGAAGCGGCTCTTCGGGCAAATATTTATGCCATCATTACATTTGCGTTAAACAGAGTATATACCGAATGGTATCGCTCAAAAGGCTATTCTTTTGATATCACGAACAGTACCGCATACGATCAGTATTTCGTTTATGGCAGGCCTATTTATGAATCCATCAGCCGCATTGTAGACCAGATTTTTAATGAATATGTCCGCAGGCAGGGGCAGAATGCGCCTTATTTCACATCTTTCTGTAATGGAACAACGGCGAATTGTGCAGGATTGTCCCAGTGGGGCACAGTCACGCTGGCAAATCAGGGATATACGCCGATTCGGATTTTGCGTTACTACTATCCGGATGATATTGAGATTGCGGAAACGAATGCAATTAGCAACGTGGTTACATCCTATCCGGGAACCCCTCTTAGGGTGGGAAGCACGGGGCTTGATGTGCAGACCATACAGACGTATCTTAACAGAATCCGAAGAAATTACCCGGCGATTCCGGCAATTACCGATGAGACAGGAGTTTTCGGGGATAGTACCAGGGCGGCGGTGACGAAGTTTCAGAGCATTTTTAATCTGACCACAGATGGAATTGTAGGGAAAGCCACATGGTATAAAATTTCTAATCTATATACTGCGGTGACCAGGCTGGCAGAACTAAACAGCGAGGGAAGTACACTTGGTATCGGCACGGTGCCGCCCTCTTCTGTACTCAGACAAGGTTCCAGCGGGCAGGATGTCATCACACTGCAATATCTGCTGGATGTCATATCCGAGTATTATGCAGGGATTCCCAGTCCTGGTCAGGACGGTGTCTTTGGAAGTAAGACGAAAGAGGCGGTGATTGCTTTTCAGAGACAGATGGGGCTTGCCGCCGATGGAGTGGTAGGTCCGGCCACGTGGAATTCCTTATACAAAACCTATCAGGGAATTGGACAGAATGTGCCGCCGTCAAATCCTTCGCCTAATCCGACGCCCAATCCGGGTAATGTGATTGTGTATACGGTGCGTTCGGGAGATACGTTATGGCAGCTTGCCAGGCGTTATGGCACTACAGTGGATGCAATCAAGCAGGAGAATGGGCTTACCAGCGACAATCTGAGTATTGGGCAGGTACTACGGATACCGGTATCTCAGAGTGCAGGATATTTCCTGTATACGGTGCGGCCGGGAGATACCCTTTGGCTTCTTGCCAATCGTTTTGGCACAACGGTAAGTGCCATTCAGAATCTCAATGGTCTTACCAGTGATGCCCTGCGTGTGGGGCAGGTGCTCCGGATTCCGGAGTAGGGTTGACAAATAAAAGCCCGAAGATGCCTGATCGGTGTCTTCGGGCTTTTATTTGCCAGAGTCTCAATCCAGCACTTTCTGAAAATGCTGGTAATCTTTACTGGAGTTCCAGTTGCCTCCCCAGGTGAAGCCGTGTTCGATGAAAAGGCGGTAGCAGAGGTCGTTTTCATCAATCTTGTAAGCAAAATCCTGGCTTCTGTCCGCGTAGATTTCACTGCCTGCGGGGGAGATATAAGTGTTGCCCGCGCCGCCTTTGTTAAAGACCACATAGGGATTGTAGAAAGGGTTAATGTCAATAGCAAGGCCGTAGGCATGTTTGGAGAGGTTTGTGGTGCCGTCTACTACCCGGTAATTGAAGCAGGAAGTGTTATTATCGGCCATAGACGCGGTATCGTCACCGTTGTACTCATCAATCAGGCGGATTTTTTCAATTTGATAATCGTTTCGGTAAAGTTCATAGAAAATCTCCACCATATCTTGTGCAACGGCTTTGTTGCAAATTAGTTCTCCGGTCTGTTCTTCTCCATTAAAATCATGATACAGCAGTCCCACATACTGTAAATCTTCGTAAGGAACTGTGCAGCCGCTTTCGGGATAGGAAATGCCGGTAATTTTTTGCTTGACTGCATCGGTCAAAGGTTCGTAATAAAATCCGGGTTGATAGGTTGTGCGTTCTGGGTGTTCACTCATTTTGGGAGGTTCCTCTGGGTTGTTCTTATCTGTAGTATATGTGGCATTGTTTTCCGGGGTGACAGTGTTATCTGGCGCTGGTACATTGTTTCCTGACATGGAAGCATCCGGAGCTTGGGCATTGTTCTCTGTTGCGGCGATATTGGATGACCGGACATTGTCTGAGGCAGTTGATGGCTCCGGGGCTTCGTCAGTTGTGCTGTAAGCCAGGTCAGGATTATTCTGTGCGTATTCGGCAAGGGTTTCCGAACCCGTCAGGTATTGCGCCAGAAAAGCACAAACCATAATGAAAAGCAGTAAAAAGCCAAAAGGCTTTGCCAATTGCTTTAATAAGACACTTTTGTTAGCTCTATGATGGGTTCCCATATTTGAGGAAACTTTATTGGAAATGTTTTCTGACATATATGTCATAACTCCTTCTGTATTTATAGTCTTCGAATAGTATAGCATACTTTTTCCGGTTCTCCTACCCTGTCTATAACACCAAACCTTGTATTTTCTGGCATAATCTAGTACAATAGGCGTTGGTATCACAGTGGGCAGCGCAGGGACGAACAAAATCATGCCCTTTTGCCGCGTAAACGCTCCGGAATGAGGATGAAAATGGGAATCATAAAGACAGATAAGTTAGTATTTGAATATATAAGACGGGATGAGGAAGGAAATGTGGAGGGCATTACCAGGGCAGTGGATGAGGTGGATTTGGATGTGAAGCAGGGTGACTTTATTGCCATTCTGGGTCATAACGGTTCCGGCAAGTCAACCCTTGCCAAACATATCAACGCCATTCTTTATCCCACAGAGGGCACCGTATGGGTGGACGGTATGGATACCCAGGATGAGAGTAAACTCTGGAACATCCGTCAGGAAGCGGGCATGGTATTCCAGAACCCCGATAACCAGATCATAGGACAGGTAGTGGAAGAAGATGTGGGTTTCGGACCGGAGAATATGGGAGTGCCCACCAAAGAGATCTGGGAGCGGGTGGAGGAGAGTCTGAAGGCGGTGGGGATGTATGAGTACAGGAAACATTCTCCTAATAAGCTTTCCGGGGGACAAAAGCAGAGGGTTTCCATTGCGGGCGTTATTGCAATGCATCCCAAATGCATTATTTTGGATGAACCTACGGCGATGTTAGACCCTAATGGACGTAAAGAGGTGATTCGGGCCGTGCGGGCACTCAATGATGTGGAGGGAATTACAGTCATTTTGATCACACACTATATGGAAGAGATTATACATGCAGACATGGTCTATGTCATGGACAAGGGGCATGTGGCTATGGAGGGGACGCCCAGGGAAATCTTTTCCAGGGTGGAGGAACTTAAAGAACTGCGTCTGGACGTGCCGCAGGTGACACTTTTGGCTTACGAGCTTCAAAAAAGCGGCATGGATTTGCCGGATGGGATTCTGACCATAAAGGAGCTTACGGAAGCACTTGTGACACAATATAAAGGTATCTGCATGTGAAAGCATACTTTCGGGATATATGGAAGAAGATGTTTTAATAAGTAAAATAGGATGACGATAAAGAGACTGCATATAAATACAGACAGGCAGAGGTAATGTGACATGTCTTTGATTTTAGATCATGTAAATTATATATATGGCGGCGATACGGCTTTGGCGGTACATGCTTTAAAGGATATCAATCTGGTGATACCGGATGGACAGTTTATCGGTCTCATCGGGCATACCGGCTCCGGTAAGTCCACCCTGGTGCAGCATTTGAATGGATTGATCAAACCTACAAGCGGCAGTATCTATTTCAACGGAGAAGATATTCACGCCGAAGATTATGATAAGAAGAAACTGCGCAGTAAGGTTGGGTTGGTATTTCAGTATCCGGAGCATCAGCTTTTTGAAATCGACGTCTTTAAAGATGTTTGCTTTGGTCCAAAGAATCTTGGCCTTTCCAAACAGGAGACAGAGCTGCGTGCCTATGCGGCCCTAAAACAGGTAGGACTCGAAGACGCCTATTTTTATCAGTCGCCTTTCGATCTTTCGGGCGGACAAAAGCGCCGGGTGGCCATTGCGGGTGTGCTGGCCATGAAACCGGAAATACTGATTCTGGATGAACCTACGGCGGGGCTTGATCCCAAAGGCAGGGATGAGATCTTGGACCAGATCGCCAAACTGAAGCAGGAGACAGGCATCACAGTCATCCTAGTCTCTCACAGTATGGAGGATATAGCCAAGTATGTGGAGCGGATTATTGTCATGAACCAGGGCAGTGTGCTCTATGATGATGTGCCAAGAGAGGTTTTTAAATACTATAAAGAGTTGGAACAGGTGGGACTTGCGGCCCCGCAGGTGACTTATATCATGCAGGCACTTGCCGAAAGGGGGATGCCTGTGCGCACGGATGTGACCACCATTGAGGAGGCAAAGCGGGAAATCTGCAGTAAACTGCGAATTGCTTTGCAGCCATGAATCGGTAATAAGTGATAGGGAGACACGTATGATACGAGATATTACATTGGGCCAGTATTATCAGGCGGATTCCGTCATTCATAAACTGGACCCGCGGGTAAAATTGACGGCCACACTGGGATTTATCATTTCCTTGTTTGTGGTGCAGACCTGGATTGGGTATGTGGCGGCGGCTGTGTTTCTGGCAGTGGTGATCAAACTCTCCAAGGTGCCTTTCAAATATATGGTTAAGGGTATGAAGGCGATCGTCTTTATTCTGATGATCACAGTGGTGTTTAATCTCTTTCTGACGCCGGGGGAACCTTTGGTGACGTTTTGGAAGCTTACGATTACCAAAGAGGGCGCAAGGATTGCCGGGATGATGGCGGTGCGTTTGTCGTTCCTGATCGTAGGTTCCTCTGTGATGACGCTGACGACCACACCCAACAGTCTGACGGACGGCATGGAGAAACTGATGCGGCCCCTAAAGGTTTTTAAGGTGCCGGTGCATGAGGTGGCCATGATGATGTCTATTGCGCTCCGGTTTATTCCCATTTTATTGGAAGAGACGGATAAGATTATGAAGGCGCAGATTGCGAGAGGCGCAGATTTTGAGAGCGGGAATCTGATTAAAAAGGCGAAGGCCATGGTGCCTCTTTTAGTACCGCTGTTCATATCAGCTTTCCGCAGGGCCAACGACCTGGCCATGGCTATGGAGGCGAGATGCTATCGCGGCGGGGAGAATCGGACCAAGATGAAGCCGCTCCAATATAAGGGCAGGGACCGGATTGCCTACGGTGTGCTTATTGTGTATTTTGCAGGCTGCGTTTTGATTCGGATATATTTGTGAGCCGCAAGGAGAGGGAGCGGTGCAAAATGAAAGATTTGCGGCTTGGCGTTAATGTAAATGCTCCGGAATGGGGATTCAGATGAAGAGAGTTATGTTGACGGTGGCCTACGATGGCACAAATTATAGAGGATGGCAGCTACAGCCAAAGGGTGAGACCATAGAGCGTGTGCTAAATCGTTGTCTTAGTGAACTGACCGGGGAAGAGATTATGGTAATCGGCGCAAGCCGCACAGATGCCGGCGTACATGCCAAAGGAAATATTGCGGTGTTTGATACCGAGAGCCGGATTCCGGGGGACAAGTTTTCCTATGCGCTCAACCAGAGACTGCCGGAAGATATCCGCATCTGCGGTTCCAGAGAGGTATCTTTGGACTTTCACCCAAGGCATTGTAAAAGCCGCAAGACTTATGAGTACCGGATTTACTGCGCGCCTTTTCCTATGCCTGTCAAAAGGCTGTATTCCTATTTTACCTATGTGCCGCTGGATGTTGACCTGATGAGTCAAGCCGCGGCATATCTGGTGGGGGAGCATGACTTTAAGAGTTTCTGCAGTGTGCAGACCCAGGCCCTCACAACGGTGCGCCAGGTGGATGCTGTCCAGGTATACACAGAAGGGGAGGAGATTGTGATCCGCGTGTCCGGCAGAGGATTTCTATACAATATGGTGCGGATTATGGCGGGCACCCTTATGGAAGTGGGCAGAGGCCGGATGGAGCCTGAGAAGGTGAAAGAGATTCTGGCGGACAGGGACAGACAGACGGCGGGACCTACGGCACCGGCCTGCGGCCTGACACTGATTGGATATGAGTTTCTGACGGAGGAAGGGAATGATTAGGAAAGCGGATAAGATGAGAAATCATATCAGAGAAAATCTTTGGCTCTATCTCTTTACAGCGATCACTGCTTTTCTTATGTTTGCCAGTATCATATGGGTGTATCATGTGAAAGTGCTGAATGCGCCCAAGGTTTATTCCGACGGATTCGGGTATTATCTGTATCTGCCGGCTGTTATCCATGGCGATTTTTCTTTTGGGTTTATCGAAGGGTGGGAGCACCCTTTTGACCTGATGGAAGTGGACGGCGGAAAGATTGATAAATATCCGGTGGGCGTGGCCATTATGGAGAGTCCCTTTTTCTTTCTGGCACATGGGCTCTGCCTGTTAAAAGACGCGCTCGCAGGCAGCATGTCTGCCACGGGATATTCTAATCTCTATCAATATTTGGTGCTGTTTGGCGGCGTTCTGTATTGGGTGGCGGGCACCGTTTTATTAGATAAACTGCTGGAACGATATCTGGGATTTTCTAAAAAGGCATCGCTGCTTGCCTGTATCGTGATCACCTACGGAACCAACCTGTTTCATTATGCATCCTATGATGCCTGCTTTTCCCATGTTTATTCGTACTTTCTGTTCAACCTGTTTCTCTTTTATCTGTGCTGGTATGAGGGGCGGGAAGCAGAGGGAAAGAACAGACTGTTTCATACCTGTGTCTTTGGTTTCCTTGCCGGGCTCATTTTCATGTGCCGCAATACCAATATCGTGTTCGTTGTGACCTATGTTTTCTATGGCGTCAGAAACTGGGAGACATGGAAAGAGCGGTTTAAAGTGATTTTAAGACCGGCGCGGGCAGTACCTATTGTATTGACTGGAATAGTCACTTTATTCCCGCAGCTGCTTTACTGGCATGAGGCTACAGGCCATTGGTTTGTGTATTCCTATGGCGCTAACGAACCCTTTTATTGGCTGGCGCCGCAGATTGGGAATTTCCTGTTCAGTGTGCGCAAGGGACTGTTCTTTTGGAGCCCGGTACTGCTTCTGGCCATTGCAGGGATATTCCTATCCTATAAAAAGCGCAGGCAGCTGTATATGGGACTGGTTATATTTCTGGTATTGATCGTTTATATTTCCAGTGCCTGGTGGAGCTGGTATTATGGCGGGTCATTCGGCCAGAGGGTGGCGGTTGATTTCATGTGCCTGTTTGCTGTTTTTACTGCCAGTGTATTTGACCAATTGGAGAATAAGAGAAACCAGGGAGACGGCAGAGGAAAGCTGCTCTCAGGTCTGGCGTATGGTTACTGCGGTATCTGTATCCTGTGGAATCTTTGGTGCATGATAGCATACTGGTACAGGGTGCTTCCCTCTGACGGCTCGGACTGGAATACGATTCAGAATATTATAGGAATGATACGGTAGCGGAATGGAAGAGCCAGTTGAAAATCACCCAAAATCACCCAAATTCATGCTAAAAAGCTGTTGACACGCGCGGGAGCGTATAATATAATAAATAACTGTGACAATGCATAAAAATGTCAAGCCAAAGCCCCGGCGAAGACATTTTATAATAAGTAAAAGAAGTACAAACTGCCGTAAGGAGAGATCAGAAGTGTGGCCGGACATCTGCATGGAGATTTCAACGCATGGCACAGACAGTCGAGAGACGATCAGTTACTATGGAGGTAATATCATGAAAACTTTTATGGCGAGTCCAGCTACAATCGACAGAAAATGGTATGTAGTTGATGCGACAGATATGACATTGGGACGCTTGGCATCTGAGGTTGCCAAAGTGCTTAGAGGTAAGCACAAACCCATCTTTACCCCCCACATGGATACAGGCGATTATGTGATCATTGTCAATGCGGAGAAGGTGAAGGTTACAGGTAAGAAATTAGACCAGAAGATTTATTATCATCACTCCGATTATGTGGGCGGCATGAAAGAAACTACCCTGAGAGAGATGTTGCAGAAGCACCCTGAGAGAGTTGTAGAACATGCGGTCAAAGGTATGCTTCCCAAAGGACCTTTAGGAAGACAGATGTATACCAAACTTCATGTGTATGTAGGTCCTGAACACAAACAGGCTGCACAGAAACCGGAAGTGTTAACATTTTAAGAAAGGGATAAAGAATCATGGCTAAAGCAGATAAATCAGCAAAGTATTATGGAACTGGCAGAAGAAAAAAATCGATTGCCAGAGTATATTTAGTACCCGGTAAGGGCGAGATTACGATTAATAAGAGAAGCATTGATGATTACTTTGGGTTAGAGACCCTGAAAGTTATCGTTCGCCAGCCTCTGGCAGCAACAGACACCGTTGATAAGTTCGATGTGCGTGTTACGGTAAAGGGCGGCGGATATACAGGTCAGGCAGGCGCTGTGAGACACGGCATCGCAAGAGCACTGCTTCAGGCAGACCCTGATTACAGACCCACACTGAAGAAGGCAGGTTATCTGACAAGAGACCCTCGTATGAAAGAGAGAAAGAAATACGGTCTCAAAGCGGCGAGACGTGCGCCTCAGTTCTCCAAGCGTTAAGGAATTATTTATATGCAATATAAAACCCTTGAAAAAGTTGTTCTTTTCAAGGGTTTTATAATATTTTTGTTGATTTTTATGATATAATTGCATATAATAAAAACAGATAGGAAACTATCTTTGGAGAGTTCCTGCCAGATAGTGGAAGATTTTAAACTCGGGAGAGTTCCTGCCAGATAGTGGAAGATTTTAAACTCGTAGGGAGCAGTAATGCTCCCTCATTTTTTAGAAAGGGATGGAATGGAAGAATTTAAACTGTATAGTGTGTCAGACGAATATATAGATTATTTGCGGGCTATATTTCCGAATGTATATTCAAACAAAGAAATAACGAGGGTTCATACCCGAAAGTACGTTGGTATCGTGTTACGTTTGGAAAATTACCATTATTACATACCGATGTCTTCACCAAAAGAATCGGATTACCAAATTGCCGGTGAGAAAAAGGTTATTAAAAAGAGTATTGTCCCGATTATACGGATTGTGGTGAAAAATTCAAGAGGACAAAAGGAATTAAAAGGGACTCTGCGAATCAGTCATATGATACCAGTCCCACCATCAGAACTGCAGCTTTATGATATCGAAAATGAGCCAGACGATACATATAAAGATTTGGTGCAGAATGAAATGATATTTATTCGTAAAAACCAGGATAAAATTCTTGCTAATGCAAAATTGTTATATAAGCAAAAAATAGAAAACGACTTATCGGCAGGATATGTGAAAGCGGCATTAGAGTATAAAGCTTTAGAGAAACTATGCAGTGATTTTATAAGTGAAAAGAAATAAGAAAAACAATGTGGAATTGTTAGAGAATGTTTGGGTAAGTGACAGGTAACTGACAAATTGCCTGAAAATGCCGTATTCTGGGCGTTCGAAACTATCCAAGAGATAGGAAATTGCATATTTTATTGCATGGTAAACCCACAAACATCGTGTTTGTGGGTTTTTTTAAGTGATAACTGTGGTAAACTTATATAGTCAACTATATATGCTACAGAATGAAATGAGGAGAGAAGTATAGTGCCAGAGATATCGTTGTTTTATGGAATCGGGGTTACAATGTTTTATGATAACCATAATCCTCCACATTTCCATGCGGAATATAATGGAAATAAGGCGATTATTGAAATCGATGCAGCAAGGTGTATAAAAGGTGCATTGCCATCCCGGCAACTCAAATTGATTTTAGCATGGTGTGTTTTACATCAGGATGAACTGATGCAGAATTGGGAATTATCAAAGGATGGAAAACCGATGAACCGAATCAACCCGTTAGTTTAAAAGTGAGGTGATCATTATGTTTCCGAAGGTTGTGCAGGTAATACCAATGGAAAATTATTCGGTATATGTATACTTTGAAGATGGTAAAATCGTATGTTATGATATGATTCAAATGATTGAGAAAGAGGTATTTCGTCCATTGAAAAATATCACTGTTTTTAAAGAGGCCTGTACAGTGATGAATGATACATTGGCATGGGATATCGAGGGAAACCGAGATAATACGAAGTGTTTGGATATTGCCCCAGATACACTGTATGATTTACCGATGGAGGCAGAAAGGATAGAATAATATATGGTTTGGAGTCAGTATGCGCACATATGAGCGTATATGGGTAACGAAAACGTAACTGAAAAACAGTTTAGAAATAGCGTATTTACTCTGCAGGTTCTTCCTGCGGAGTTTTCTGGTCTATTAACATTTTAGGTTGCTTGGGTTATAATATATTTTAACCTTATATAGATTCATAATGGAGGTGCTGTTATGTGTGATGTGAAAAAGTATGAAAAGATCTATGAAGATATAAAAACGCTCCAGCCGGAAGACACTTTACAGCTTGTATTGGAAGCTGAAACGGAAGAACAAAGAAGCTTCTATGAAATGGTGGGTGATTTTCTCCTGCAAAAGAAACAACGGCAGGTAATGGAAAGGAATCTTTTCTAATGAAGAAATATATTTTGATAGCAGGTGTTAACGGAGCCGGAAAATCGACTTTATACCAATCATTGCAAAGCCTTCATGACATGCCGAGAGTGAATACAGACGAGTGTAACTCACACGAAACTTACAAATGGGTAGAAACTTCCAGAAGAGGTAAAATAGTATTTAAGCTGGATAAATGACAACCCTAATTCCCATCAACATTCCGATATTCCGAAGGACTAACCCCCACAAGCTTCTTAAACATGGAAGAAAAATACGTAGCATCATGATACCCCACCATTTCCGAAATGGCATAGATATAGATATCCGTACCGCGCAGCAGTTCCTTTGCCCTGTTAATGCGAAACTGGTTGATATAGTCGGTCAGGGAGATGCCGGCGGCTTTTTTGAAGGTCCGGCTTAAGTGGGAGGCGGATATATGGAGAGCATCTGCAATCATCTCTAAGGACAGGTCGTCGGCAATGTTTTCAGCAATGTATTTCCGTGCCTTTTCCGCAAGCTGTCCCTGCATACCGGCAGCGTCTTTTAGACTGAGCTTTAAGGTATGGAACATTTCTGTAACGGCTTTCTCCAAGGTAAAGATATCATTGGCCAGGCGGATGGTATTCAGATATTCCGCGGGCAGGGATACCAGCTCTGTCATGGTGTCTACATCTGCAAAACGGCTTTCGTAGTCAAGCTTTGCCCGATTTTTGATGGTGATGCGGGAGCAGATGTAATAGAGTTGGGCACAGATGGTCTTCACGTCCTGTGCATTGACAAAATTTTGCTTAAACTTCGCAAACAGGTTCATCAGCAGGGTTTCCGCATCCCCGAACTGCCAGTCTAAGAGCAGACTTTCGAACTGGAACAAATCCAGGGAATTCTCGGCGGTCAGATCGCAGTCTTCGTTCAATTCTTCGGAAAAAAAGGAAACATTATTTTCTGCATAGAAATTTAGGGTCAGCGCACGGATGGCTTCCGTTACAGCCTGCCGGAACGTGGCGGGCGTATCGTGGAAGCGGCTGATGCCCACAGAGATTTCACGGGAATCTAGCATTCTTGTAATGGCCTCGATCTCACAGCAGTTCTTTAGGACAACTTCCGGGTCATTGTAAAAATAAATGGTTATGATCAGATTGTTATAGCGATAGCAGTAGGCGTTTTTCTTTTCATCGATAATGATTTTCTTTAAGGAGCGGATATCCTCGTGGTAGGGAATCAGCCGAAACGCCGCAATATAGTAGCTTTGCAGGGAGAGGCCATATTGGCGCAGTTTTTCCGCAAACTGGGGCTGGTAGGGGTGGTCGGTCATCTCCAATAAGAATTGTTCTTTCAAAAAGGCCGTCTTTTCCCTGGCGATACTGTCTGTGTGCTTGGAGGTGACAATCTGATTCTGGGCGGTCTGTACCGCTTCGAACAGTTCCTTCTTATTGGTGGGCTTCAGGATGAAAGCGGATACGTTATAGCGGATGGCGGTCTTGGCGTATTCAAAATCCGCATAGCCGGTCAGCAGGATGACTTTCTTTTCGGGACAGTTTTCAAATACGTATTTTGCTACGTAAAGTCCGTCCGCCTCGGGCATCTTGATGTCCGTTATGATGATATCGGCGTCGTGCTGCTTTAAAAAGGCAATGGCTTCTAAGCCGTCACTGGCAGTGCCGGCCACTTCACAGTCTATAGAATTCCAGTTCATAAATTCGGCGATTCCTTTACGCATGGTGGATTCGTCATCTACAATTAAAAGTTTGAAGGTCATATCGTATTCTCCATTCTTGGAAGCCGGAAAGAGATTGTGGTACATAAATTGGGAACACTTTCTATTTTAATCCGGGCTTTCTCTCCGAAGAGCAGTTCCAGTCGTTTATCCAGATTTCTCAAGCCTATATGGGTGTGTGAATCCTCAGCAGAAGAGGAAATGGTGCGCACATCCGGAATCTCGGCAAAGCCGATGCCGTTATCAATGATGGCAATCTCCATTTCCGGTTCCGGACAGTCTGGGGGTGTGAGGGGTACGATCTGTATGATCAGTTTTCCTTTTCCCTTCTTGGGTTCTAAGCCGTGGACTATGGCATTTTCCACAAGCGGCTGAATGCAGAAGCAGGGCACTTTGCATTTCATCAGTTCTTCGGGAATCCGTATGACGCAGTCGATACGATCCTCAAAGCGGCACTGTTGCAGATAAATATAAAATTTCACATAATCCATTTCTTTTTCCAGTTCTATAAAATCTGTTTCTTTTGACAGGGTGTTTGCCTTTAAGAGTTCCCCCAGAGAAATCGCCATCTGGTAGAGTTCTTCATTGTGGATGATCTGGGCTTTCCAGGCGATGGTGTTGAGCACATTGAAGAGAAAATGAGGATTCATCTGGGACTGCAGGGCCCGGATTTCGGCGTTTTTGAGCAACAGCTGTTTCTGAAAATTATCGGTATAATAAATGTCAAGCTGCTTTAGCATCCGGTTAAAGGAATCTGCCCATATTTTGAACTCATGATACATTTTCATAGGCGGAAGCTTGGAACTTGTACCGGCGGAAATCTGGTTGATATGGTAGATCATCCGCTTGATCGGTGCAGTGATCATCTGGCTGATTAAGATCGCCGCGGCAAGGGCGATCAATATGGTAAGGACCAGAAACAGCAGGTAGGTTTCCAGCGTACTGTTTAAATCTTTCAGCAGCAGGTCTTTGGGCGCGATGACGGCGGAAGTGAGCCCTAAACCGGAAAGGCGCTCCGAGGCCGCAAAATAGTGTTCTCCCTTAAGGACTTCTTCATGAAAGGCAGTGGGATGGGAGGTATAGGAGGCGGAGCGGGCGGCCAGTTCAAGGCACTCCTCTTTCAGTTCCTCATTTGACACAAGTGTCATTTCTTCATTATAAAGGCTGATGAACCAGGCCGGATCAAGTCCCTCTACACAGTATTTCATCCATTTTGGCCGGTTGATTTTAATAAAGAAGGTTCCCATATAATGACCACTGTTGCCGTTAAACAGGTTGCGGATAAAGTAAATGCTGTTATCGTCAAAGGGCAGTACACGGCACATGAGATTGGTGCGGGTTTTGTCCAGGTCTGCAAGCAGGGCCTCATTCTGTTTCCCATAAGGTTCAAAAGAGCCAGAGGTATAAATATGGAACAGGGTGTTGTCCTTACTGATGATAAAGATGGAATCTGTGAAATTATGACTGGCGATGGAGGTCCTGTGATACATGGAGGACATCTGCTTTTCGATGGCCAGTTTGGTCTCATATCCAATCTGCGAGGAATCAGGAGATTCCAGTATGCTTAGGAGCAGCATATCGGATAAGAATAAGGGCGCCACGGAATCCACAGCGGCAATCTGATCGGAAATTTTCTGGTTGACCTGACTGAGCTGGGAAGTAAACGATTTTTCATAGTTTTCCATTAGGATACGGGCAGTCTTGTTATAATAAAACATCCCGGAAAGCACCAAAATGACTGTTACGGTCAAACAGATTGCCATGGTAATAAAGGCGCGCAGGGATATGATTTTGTTTGTGTTTTGTGGTTTTGTTTTTAATTGCATATCGATCTCCAAGTGGGTTTACGTTACATTGGCGGAAACAATTCTTGGGATAAAAGCGTATCATCCTGCGTCTATCATCTCATATTTAAGATACCTCTTCAATGTGCTTTGCTAAGTGAGCAAAATTTTTAAAGAAGAGAGCATGATAGTAAAAGAAGGTTGTAAAACCTATCGCTTTCGGATAAAAACGGGACAAAGGATGATAAAATAATGTAATATTGCAACAAGGCATTTTATTCAAATACAGGGACGAAGGGGATACAATTTCCTTATCACAGCAAACAGACATTCTTGCGGACAACTCTTAAGCAGGCTCTGCCAAGCGGCCGCAGGATTTGTGCCAAAGCGCTGTCTGGCACAGAGTGGTCATATTCACTGCCTGGATAGATTTAGGCAAAAGCAGCGCAGAAATGAGGGAAAACATATGAAAAAGAAGACAGGAAACAGAGTTTTAGGGCTGGCGCTCAGCGGCTTGATGGTGTTTGGGCTGACAGCCTGCGGGAACACTGGGGGCGGCGAAAGCAGTGCGCCGCAGCAGACGAAAGCAGATGAGACAACGGCGCAGGGCGGGGAGACTTCTTCCGATGAAAAGATTGTGCTTGATGTGATTAACTATCACGTGGGAACGGACTATGCGGCGGAATACTATGCGTATCTGTTTGAGGCTTTTCAGCAGACGGAGGAAGGCAAGAACGTGGAATTTCACTTTGAGGAGATACCCACAACAGATGCTTTTAACCAGAAAATCAAGCTGCTGATCTCCAGCGGAGATCTTCCGGATATCGTGTTCAACGGCGGAAACAATATCACGGAACTGGCGGCGAAATCAGGAAAAGTGGCGGACCTGACACCATATTTCGATGCAGACCCTGAGTGGAAAGCCCTGTTTGACGAGACATCTTTGGAATTTAATACGGTGGATGGGAAGATATATGGTGTGCCGGTTTCCAAAGAAATATCCTATATTTACTATAATAAAGATTTGTTTGCACAGGCGGGTATTGAGGCGCCGGAAACAGCCTATGCAGACTGGGATAGTTTCTTTGAAGCCTGTGACAAATTGAAAGCGGCCGGCATCACACCGGTAGGCATGGATACGGCGGATTCCGGATGGCTGACCAATCTGTGGATGAGCGCGTTAATCGGCACCAACGGGGAAGCGGGAAATCAGTGGATGAACAGTATGTATCCCACAGATTTTAATACGCCGGAGGTAGTTGAGGCGGCGCAGACAGTGCAGAGAATGTTCCAGGAATATACCACGGCGGATGCAGTGGGCGGTAAATATGACCCGATGGCAACACATTTCTTCAATGGGGAAGTGGCAATGTTCCCCAACGGTCCTTGGATGATACCGGATTTTTCTGAGACAGAGAAGGCGCCGGAAGGATTTTATGACAAGGTCGGTATCATGCTGATGCCCGGAAACGGCATGGAGATGGTGCCCACACCCGGCGATATGGTAGGCGCTTCGGAGGAAGAGAAGATCAAGGCGGCCGTTGATTTCCTGAAATTCGAGACGAAGCCCGAGAACCAGATCAAAGCGCTGGAGATGACAGGTTTACAGCCGGTGTCCAATGATCTTGAGATTCCCTCTGCATTGACCGAGAGCGATCCGCTGATGGCACAGGTGCTGGAGATTCAGAATCAGGCGAAAGTCACTTACGGCCAGAATCAGGCTTACTGGTATCAGAATACCATAGATACTTTTTCCACAGAACTTCCTGAGCTTGCCTATGGAAATATCACACCGGAAGAGTTTTGCGATAAGCTGTCCGAATCAGCTAAGAAAAATCAGGAATAGAGTATGGCGGGGGCTGCTTTGACAGCCCTCTCGCTTTTAAAAAACCAATGTATCGGGAAGGAGAAGGTTCATGAGGATTAAAAATAAAGGGCTGTGGATTACCCTGTTTACCGTTCCGTGTATGCTGCTGTTTGCCCTTGTCTATGCGGCGCCGATTGTGACGGTGCTGTATACCTCTTTATGTGACTATACCACTTTTTCGCCCCCGGAATTTACGGGACTTAAGAATTTTGTGGCAATCTTCGGGGACGAGGGGTTTCGGATATCTATTAAGAACACACTGGTCTGGGTATTCTTACAGTCCACGTTCCATGTGACGCTGGGACTTATGATGGCGCTGGTACTCAGAAGGAAGCCCAGGGGCTGGAAGATTGTGCGGACGGCCTATATGATTCCGAATATCGTGCCTACGGCGGCAACCGGCGTGATGTTTACCCTGCTGTTAAATCCCAGTTTTGGTGTGGTAAAGCCCTTGTGGGAAAAGCTGGGGATGGATATGGGGCAGGTGCCCAATCTGTTTGGCAATTCCAAATATGCATTCTGGACAGTCACCTTTACCTGGATTCTGTATTCCGGTTTTAACACCATCATTTTCCTGGCGGAAATGGGGGCGATAGATCAGGAAATCTATGAGGCTGCCCGGGTGGATGGGGCGAAGCCATGGCAGGTGGACCGGTATATTACACTGCCGCTGATGAAAAATATTTTTGGTACTTGCGTTACCCTTGCCTCTGTGGCTATGGTGTCTCAGTTTGACATTATCTATATGACCACAAAGGGCGGTCCCGGCAGCAGTACCTTAAATCTGCCAATCTATCTGTATAAGGCGGCGACCCTGGAAAATAATTATGGCAAAGCCAATGCTGTGGGGGTGATTCAGATTGTGATTGGCATTTCACTGGTGCTTTTGATACAACGTCTGTTTATGACAAAAGCCGGAGAGGAGGATGGAAGATAGATGAAAAAAACACCACAAGGCGTTCTTTATGCGGCTAAAATTGCAAAATATCTGTTTCTGATCTTTTTTACACTGCTGGCGGTGGGGCCCATTCTGTGGGCGGGACTTAGTTCATTTAAGACCTATGCGGAAATCAATTCTTCTGCCCTTTCCTGGCCCTCCTCTTTTAACCTGGATAATTACAGGGCAGCTTTTCAGTATGCCCCGATTGCCAGATACTTTTTGAACAGTGTCATTATCGTGGGCATCAGTGTGGTGGTGACGGTAATTTTGGTGGCCATGTGCGCTTATATCATTTCCAGATTCCGTTTTAAGTTAAAAACGTTCATCGTACTTTTGATTTCAGCGTCTCTTATGCTGCCCGCCCAGGCCATCTCACAGCCGCTGTTTGCCATCTTTCAAAAGCTGCATATTTTTGACACCAAGGCAGGGCTGGTCATCGTGTATTCGGCTATGGGCATTCCCATGTCGTTCTTCGTGATGGTCAGTTACTATAAGACAATCTCTACGGCATTGGAGGAATCCGCCTATATTGACGGGGCTTCTTTCCTGCAGACATTCCTGCGTATCATTTTGCCGTTAGCCAAACCGGGGCTGGTGACCATAGCGCTGTTACAGTTTATCAATACCTGGAATGAGTTCTATTTCGCACTGATGCTGACCAGCGGGGACTCGGCAAGAACAGTGCCCATTGCCCTGAATTATTATATGGGAACCTTTGCCAATAACTATTCGGCGCTGTTTGCGGCGGTGGTGATGACAGTACTGCCCACGATTCTGTTGTTCATCGTTCTGCAAAAGCAGGTGGTGGAGAGTCTGACGGCAGGAGCAGTGAAAGGGTAAGAAGTATTGTGAGAGAGGGAGGTTATTATGATTACAGGCAAGGAACCTATTTATCCGGTTGCGGAGTGGACGGTTACGGAAGAGGCGTTTGACAGGAAGACGAATTACCGCAATGAGACCACGTTTTCTTTGTCCAATGGGTATATCGGCACCAGGGGTACTTTTGAGGAAGCCTATGATTTTGATGTGGATACGGGGCTTGAGGGGAACTTCGTGAACGGGTTTTATGAGAGTGAGAAAATTCGGTACGGGGAGGCCAACTTCGGTTCTCCGGCATACAGTCAATCCTTATTGAACCTGCCCAATTTAAAAGAGACGAAGCTTTTCATTGATGGGGAGGAATTTCATATGGAGCGGGGGTGTGTCACAGAGTATGCCCGGGTGCTGCATATGAAAGAGGGATTTCTGGAAAGAAGCCTTGTGTGGACGTCTCCTTCTGGAAAAGCAGTGCGGATCAGGACGAAGCGGCTGGTATCTTTTGCCATGGAGCATATCATGGCTGCCCGGTATGAGGTGACACCTTTGAATTTTACAGGGAAGGTGCGGTTCGTATCCAAGCTGCAGGCGGATGTGGAGAATCATACCAGGAAGACCAACCCCATTGTGGACTACGGTCCCTTCGGGCGGAAACTGGAAATGGAACGATTGGAGCGGGAACAGAACCTTCTTTATTATGAGGGCACAACGCAGACCAGCCGGCTTACGGTGGGGTGCGGAAGCAGTCACAGGCTGAATGTGCAGGAGGATTCCGGGAGGGCGCCGGGGAGCGGCGGGGACCGGGAAGTGCTCTCCGGGGGACAGAGTGAGAGGCGGGCCGAAGACCGAGATGTCTGCAGGGAGCAGACTGAGGGAGAGCTGGAAGCCGTCTGTGTGTTGGAGACGGAAGCCGCCAGGGGAGAAAGGGTCATTCTGGATAAGATGATCTGCTACGCCACCTCTCTGGATATGGACCGGGAGGCGCTGAAAGGCTTTGTGCACCGGGAATTACAAAGAGCTGGGGAGACCGGTTATGAGAAGTTGGAACAGCTGCAGGCAGAGTGTCTTGCCAAGTTCTGGGAGATTGCGGATATTGGGATAGAGGCGGCGGACGGCAGTGCCTTGGTGCAGGGACTGCGCTTCAACCAGTTCCATATTTTCCAGTCGGCAGGCAGAAGCGGTAAGACCGGCATGGGAGCCAAGGGCTTATCCGGGGAAGGCTACGAGGGACACTACTTTTGGGATACGGAGATGTATGTACTGCCAATGCTGATTTACACGGAGCCGGAGACGGCCAAAAAGCTGCTGGACTACAGGTATCACACACTTGATCAGGCCAGGGCGCGGGCACGGGTACTGGGGCATGACAAAGGGGCACTGTTTCCCTGGCGGACCATCAACGGGGAGGAAGCGTCCACCTACTATCCACTGGGGACTGCCCAGTATCATATCAACGCGGACATTGCCTATGCCCTCTCCTTATACTTGCAGGTGACGGGGGATAAGGAGTATTGGATAGAAAAAGGCGCAGAGCTGTTGGCTGAGACGGCCAGAATCTGGGCGGATGTGGGGAGCTTTGCCGAATGCAAAGGGGGAAAGTACTGCATTTGCTGTGTGACAGGGCCGGATGAATACAATGTGTTGGTGGACAACAACTTTTATACCAACCTGATGGCCAGGGAGCATCTGCGGGATGCGGCGCAGGCCCTGCGGCGGCTTAGGAAGGAGGAGCCGGCGGCATACGAGAGACTGCAGGAAAAGATTGGCTTTGCAGAAAGCGAGCTGACGTTGTGGGATGAGATTGTGGAGAAGATGTATTTCCCCTATGAGGAAAAGCGTGGGATTTACCCTATGGACGACGGTTTCCTGATGAGAAAGCCCTGGGATGAGGAGAAAATTCCGGCAGAGAAGAGGGCCTGGCTTTATGAGAATTACCATCCCCTGTTCATCATGCGCCATCGGATGTCCAAACAGGCGGACGCCGTGCTGGGGCTGTACCTGCACAGCAATCTTTTTACCCAAGAAGAGATCAGGAGGAACTATGATTTCTACAAAGAGGTGACCTTGCACCATTCCTCCCTCTCTACCTGTATCTTCGGGATTGTGGCCTGCGGCATCGGCTATGTGGAGGAAGCTCATGCATACTTCATGCAGTCGGCGCGGATGGATTTGGACGATTATCATAATAACTTCTATGCGGGCATCCATGCGGCCAATATGGCGGGCACCTGGCAGGCGGTGGTGAACGGTTTTGGCGGAATGCGCTGTCAGGGCGGGGTACTGCGCTTTGCGCCGGTACTGCCAAAAGCCTGGGAAAGCTACTCCTTCAAAGTAAAATATCGGGGCTGTGTATTGGGAGTGTCCGTGACGGCCCAAAAGGCAGTATTTTCTCTGATCAAATGTTACAATCCCGGGGGAAAAATAGACTTTACCGTTTATGGGGAAAAGGTAGAACTGGAAGAGGGCGGCAAAGCCTGTTTTGTCCTTCGATGCTTATAATGGAAAGACAACATGTTGACGGAAGGATGCCGCCTGCATGGACTGGTTTTCGCAGACAGACAGCGGGGCGGCAGAAGGAGGATAACTTGGAGAGACATAGAGAATATAAGAACTACAAAGCAGTATTTTTTGACTGGGACGGCACGGCGGTGCTGTCCCGGAAGGCTCCGGCGGGGGAAGCGGCAGCGGCTATGAAGCCTCTTTTGCACAGGGGCGTCAAGCTGGTGATCGTCAGCGGCACCACCATCGAGAACATAGCAGGCGGCGGCATTGCCCAGTATTTTACAGAGAAAGAACTGGAAAACCTTTATCTGGGGCTGGGCAGAGGGGCCTTCAACTATGGGTTTCGAGAAGGGGAACCTTATGTATTCCAGGATAGGCTGCCTGACGCTGCCTGCCTTGAGAAGATTCACAGGATTTGTTTTGAAATACATATGGCGTTGAAACAAAAATATGATTTTGATACGGATATTGTGTTCAGCAGGCCCAATTACTGTAAGATTGATCTGATGCCGGAGGCCTTTCGGGGGGATAATCTGTTTATGCAGGAGAATGAATTGGATTTGCTCAAAGGCAAGTTACGCAGTCATGGAATCGGCGGCGGGTTAAAAGGACTTATGGAACTTGCCATAAGAATCGGAGCGCAGTATGGGTTAGCGGTAAAGCCCACCTGTGATGCCAAGTACCTGGAAGTGGGCATCAGCAGCAAAAGCGATAATGTGGATGCTATTCTAAAGAAAATTCAGGAAGACAGAGAGCAGGAAATGCGCGGGGCAGTGTCACCTGCAGAGGATAAGGTTATAAGCGCAAAGGACTGTGCTTTCTGGGGAGACGAGTTCGTGGGGATTGAGGAGGGAATCTTCGGAAGTGACAGCTTTATGATGACAGAGCTCACAAAGGAGGGGGATTTCTTTGATGTTTCCATGGTGTCAGGAGCAAGACCCGAAGGGGTTGTGCACTGCGGCGGAGGCGTGGAACGGTTTTTGGAATTTCTTCTTGCACTGGCGGAGGCATGAATGTCTTCCAATTTGTTGTTGCTTTTTATTTTCTGCGTGCTATAATCTTCTTTAGGGGGATATAGCTCAGTTGGGAGAGCGATACGTTCGCAACGTATAGGTCACGAGTTCGAGTCTCGCTATCTCCAGTCTGGAAGCATAGCTCAGCCGGGATGAGCGTTCGCCTCACACGCGAGAGGTCATGGGTTCGAGCCCCATTGCTTCCACTGATAAAAGAGAAGCCGGAATACCATATTCTGGCTTCTCTTTTTGAGAAATTATCTTATGAGGTGCCCTATGAAAAGCAAACACAAACAGATGTTAAAAGAATACATTCTGATAACCATTGCCGTAGTTTTGATGGATATCGGTATCTATGTTTTTAAATTCCCCAATAATTTCTCTTTTGGAGGGGTGTCCGGTCTTGCGGTGGTAGTGACGCATTTTGTACCCTTTACAGCGTCTCAGATCAATTTGATCATCAATATGTTCCTATTAATATTCGGTTTTATGTTCCTTGGCAGGAACTTTGGCGTGAAAACGGCATATGTGACAGTGTTGTCATCTGTGCTCCTCAATATTATGGAAGCAGCATTTCCGATGAATGGGCCTCTCACCAACGAGACGATGCTGGAATTGTTTTATGCGATTGCTCTGCCTGCCCTTGCCTCCGCTATCCTTTTTTATGAAAATGCTTCCGGCGGCGGCACGGATATTATAGCCATGGTCCTTCGCAAATATTCCACTATGAATATTTCCTCGGCGCTTCTTGCCGTGGATGCGATTATCGTGTTTGTGGCCTATTTTGTATTTGATACGAGAACGGGGCTGTTTTCGGTCTGTGGACTGATGGCAAAGACATTGTTGATTGATAAAGCGATTGAACATATGAAGCTGAGTAAATATTTTACAATCGTATGCAGTAAACCGGAACCGATCTGTGATTATATTATGAAGGATTTGAACCGCAGCGCCACGGTATATAATGCTGAGGGCGCTTACACCCATAAGGGTAAGGTGGTGATTCTGACGGTTATGGATCCTAAACAGGCAGTACTTTTGGAGCGGTATATTCAGTCGGTGGAGCCGGATGCTTTTCTGATGGTAACGAAGAGCAGTGAGATTATGGGAAAAGGATTTCGGGGGTATATATAGTATAGAAGGATAAGGAAACATATATGGCATCTCATATTAAAAATATGACAGAGGGAAAGCCGGCAAGATTATTGCTGACTTTTTCTCTTTCTTTAGTGGCAGGTAATGTATTCCAGCAGTTATATACTGTGGTGGATACTATGGTAGTGGGGAAATATCTCGGTGTGGGTGCGCTGGCGGCAGTGGGCGCATCAGACTGGCTCAACTGGCTGATGTTAGGCGTTATCCAGGGACTGACACAGGGATTTGGTATCAAGATGGCCCAGGAATTCGGTGCAGGCAGGGAGGATGATCTGAGAAAGAGTGTGGGAAGTTCTGCGGTGCTTTCCGCGCTTTCTGCGGTGGCTCTGATGGTACTTGGGCAGCTGGCGGCCCGGCCGGTATTGATGCTTTTACAGACGCCTGCAGAAATCATGGAATACAGTCTGTTGTATCTGCGGATTATGTTTGCGGGTGTGCCCATTGTGATGCTCTACAATCTGCTGGCATGTATTTTGAGATCTTTTGGAGACAGCAGGACGCCTTTAAACGCCATGATCGTGGCTTCCTTGACAAATATTGTGCTGGATTACCTGTTTGTGATGGGGTTTGCATGGGGAATTGCTGGTGCGGCGGCCGCAACGCTGATTGCCCAGGCCGTGTCCAGTGTGTTCTGCTTCTGGTATATTAAAAAGATTACCTTTCTTAAGATGGCGAAGGGGGATTTTCAGCTGCAAAAAGACCGTACCATCCGTCTTTTCCTGCTGGGACTGCCGATGGCCTTCCAGAATGGTATCATTGCCATAGGGGGTATGATTGTACAGTTTGTGGTGAACGGCTATGGGGTGATTTTTATTGCCGGTTTTACGGCCACCAACAAGCTTTATGGATTGTTGGAGATTGCGGCCACATCTTATGGCTATGCCATGGTAACGTATGTGGGGCAGAATCTGGGGGCAGGCAAAATCGAACGGATTCGAAGCGGTATGCGTGCGGCGATGGGTATTGCCATGACCACATCCATTTTCATTGCCCTGTCCATGCTACTTTTGGGAAAATATATACTGGGGCTTTTTATCTCCGGTACGCCGGAAGTAGTAGAACAGACGATGCAGATTGCTTATTTCTATCTGGCGGTCATGAGTGTCTGTCTGCCCATTCTATATGTTCTGCATGTGACCCGCTCAGCCATTCAGGGGATGGGCAACACAGTGCTGCCCATGTTGTCCGGCGTGGCAGAGTTTATTATGCGGACGCTGTCGGTTATTTTGCTTCCCATGCTGATGGGAGAAAGGGGCATTTTCTTTGCGGAGATTGCAGCCTGGATGGGTGCGGATGTGGTGCTTTTGACCAGTTACTTTACCGTGATGAAAAGTCTTATGTCCATCCGCCGTCCAGCGTGATGACCTGTCCGGTCAGATAATCCGGTGCATTGAGAATGGAAAGCAGCAGTTTGGCGGCTTCTGATGGTTGACCAATCCGGTCAGCTGGAATTTCTTCCCGGAGAAGCATCATATCTTCTGCAGAAAAGTAGCTGTTCATGTCTGTGTCGATTACACCGCAGGCAATGGCGTTGACCTGAATGTTACTGGGAGCCAGCTCTTTGGCAAGGGCTCTGGTGAAAGCGTCCACGCCGCCCTTGGAGGCGGAGTACGCCACTTCTGTGGAGGCGCCCACCCGGCCCCAGACAGAAGAGATATTGATGATCTTGCCGGCATGGCGGCGGAGCATCAGAGGAATGGCCAGCCGGCAGCAGTAGAACATGGAATCCAAATTGACGCGCATCACTTCCCGCCATGCATCCACAGACATCTCATGCAGCAGCCCCACATAGGAGATGCCGGCATTGTTGACTAATAAAGTCAAATCTTCGATTTCTGCAAACACGCGTGTCACATCCTCCGGGTTTCCCATATCCGCTACAATGGCTTTACAGCGCACATGATAGGCCTCTGACAGCCTTTGTGACACATCTGTCAGTATATCGCCGGAACGTCTACAGGTAAGATAAAGGTGGTAACCTGCCTTCGCAAGTTCTTTGGCCACAGCCAGTCCAATCCCCCTGGAAGCCCCCGTGACCAAAGCAATTTTGGGCTGGGCAGCAGGGGCGTTTTTCTCTTCATAAATGGAATCAAAATCATGTTTCATGGTTTTAGATATCCTTTCTTTCCTATTTCCGATTTTTCATTCCCATACAGGATACAAGCGCGGTGACGATGATCGCTTTTCTGCAGGCTGATATATTGCATTTGCATTCCTCTTTGACAAACATATCCCGCAAGAATTATACTACAGATAAAAAGAAAGAAAAAGTAAATACTATAACATAATGGTCTGCTAGTATATGAAAACGGAGGGAAAGACTATGTACGATCTGCTTATTATCGGTGCCGGCCCAGCCGGTTTGTCTGCGGCGGTTTACGGTAGGCGCGCAGGGCTTAATCTTGCGGTGATAGAACAGACGCCCATGAGCGGCGGACAGGTTTTAAATACCTATGAAGTGGATAATTACCTGGGGATGCCGGGGATTAACGGTTTTGATCTGGGTACAAAATTCCGCGAACATGCGCAGAAGATGGGCGCGGTGTTTTTGAGAGAAAAGGTCACGGCCATCCATGACCAGGGGCAGTCTAAGACGGTGGAGACCGCCTCCGGCACTGCCTATGAGGCCAAGAGCCTGATTCTTGCCACGGGGGCAGAACACGCGCTTTTGCAGGTGCCGGGAGAACAGGAATTGAAGGGCAGGGGCGTATCCTACTGCGCTACCTGTGACGGCGCTTTCTTTCGGGGCAGGGATGTGGCCGTTGTGGGCGGCGGCGATGTGGCGGTGGAGGATGCCGTCTACCTTTCCAGGATGTGCCGCAAGGTATATTTGATTCACAGGCGGGACAGTCTGCGGGCGGCTAAGATTCTGCAGGACAAGCTTTTTGCCTGTGAGAATGTGGAGATTTGCTGGAACTGTACCGTCTCAAAGATTAACGGTGATGATCTGGTGGAGGGGGTGACCCTTTATCACAAACAGGAGAAACAGGAAAAGGACCTTGCGGTGGAGGGCGTCTTCATTGCCGTGGGAATGCATCCTGGCACAGAAGCTTTTGCCGCTGCAGCGGCCTGCGACGAGAAGGGATATCTGATCGCAGGGGAGGACTGCGCCACCAATCTGCCGGGAGTCTTTGCGGCGGGAGACATCCGGACCAAACCCTTAAGACAGATCGTAACAGCGGTGGCGGACGGGGCCTGTGCGGTCACTTCGGTGGAGCAGTATCTTACAGGCATGTAACATTTTTCAGATAAATATAACAGGGGCAGAAAAGATATGTAACAATAGATTGTTAAGATGTTGCAGAAATATTACGAGCCCGAATTTACAAAAAACGACCCAAAATAAGGAATCACAGGCGATAATTTAGGAGGAAAGTACTACCCTTTTTGTGAAAAAACACAAGAATTTGCGTAAATACACCTGATTTCATGGCAGATGATGTAGTTGACAAATGGAAAAGGCGATGCTATATTATACTCAGATGTAACAATTTCGTAACAAATGAGGTGTTTTTATGAAGAAAAACAACGTGAAAATAGCAGCATGTGCAATGGCGGCAGTGATCGCTTTTGGAGGAACCGGATTAGATGCCAGTGCCTCCGGTAACGTGGCAAGCGTTCTGCCATCGGCCGGCATAGATTTTTCCATTCAGGACTCTGAGAAGACAACAGCGCTCTCCAAGCTTCAGGAAGAGTCAGATAAGGAAGCAGCGCAGCAGGAATCCAATCAAGCAGCCGGTGTTACGGTAGGGAATGCCAGAGTGGGCGGTTATGCGGATCTTGCCAGTGCCTCAGATACCATCAGCAAGACATCCAGAAAAAAGATAGAAGATACCATTGTTGTCAGCGAAGGCTACACCAAGGATTTGAAAGAGGCGGCCGGCAGCGGTTTGTCGGAGGAAGAAGAAGGCTTTAAGAATCTGGTGATCGCCAAAGTAAATGATTATGTGAATGTGAGAGACAAAGCCAGTGAGGAAGGCGAGATTGTAGGAAAACTTTACAATAAGTCTGTGGGAAGTTTTATAGAAGAAGAGGACGGCTGGTATAAGATTAGTTCCGGTTCCGTGGAAGGCTATGTCAAAGGAGAGTTCTGTGTGACCGGAGACGATGCCGTTGATTATGCAAAGGAAGTGGGAACCCGTATCGCAACGGTTACCACCACCACTTTGAAAGTACGGGAAAAGCCCGGTTTAGAGGAAACAGTGCTTGGTCTGGTGCCAATCGAGGATGAGCTGATTGTTACCGAAGAATTAGACGGCTGGGTAAAGGTTAATATCGAGGAAGGTGACGGTTACGTATCCATGGATTATGTGACATTGTCTACCGAGTTCGTGAAGGCAGAGTCCGTTGAGGAAGAAAAGGCAAGACTGGCCAAGGAAGAAGAGGCCAGAAAGGCAGCGAAGGAAGCGGCGAAGAAGAAGACCGAAGAGAATGCTTCTTCCAAGAAGAAGACCACCACTGACGGCGGCAAGACCTATGCAAATCCCACAGGAAGTTCCGGTTCCGATGTGGCACAGTTTGCATTACAGTTTGTGGGTAATCCCTATGTATATGGCGGAACCAGTCTCACTAACGGCGCCGACTGTTCCGGATTCGTTATGAGCGTATACAAGAACTTTGGCGTAAGCCTGCCTCATTCCTCTGCGGCGGACAGAAGCGTGGGTGCATCGGTCAATGGTCTGGAAAATGCACAGCCCGGCGATGTGGTATGCTACTCCGGTCATGTGGGAATTTATATCGGCAACGGACAAATTGTCCATGCTTCAACCTCCAAGACAGGTATTATCGTATCCAATGCAAGTTATCGTTCCATCCTTTCCATCAGACGAATCATCTAAGATTTCGTGCAGGACAGAGTGAGGAAACGGAAACAAAGGAAAATCATACGGGAGACGGCCGAAAACGGTCGTCTCTTTTTAGCGGTTTTTTTGTCACAAAGGGTATAAAACAGCCGATTTTTGATTGTACAATCTTTTTGAAAAAACCCTTGCAAAAGAGGCCGTTTGTGTATTATAAACAAAAAAATAAGAATGCATGGCTTGTACAAATATTTTACAAATTTAGTTATACACATTAAAAAGGCTGTGATTTGGCGGGAAATGGATTTATACACTGATTTATCCACATTATCCACATGATTTTGACTGAAATGGTCCCAGAGATTATGGAAACCTTTAGAACGAGTGTTTTGTGTAGTTGTGATAAAAGACTGGTAAATTGTTGCAATAATAGGAGCATATATGCTATACTAAGACGAGATATACACAATAATCCAATGAAGGGGATGAGTGACATGAAATTTATAATTATTGGTAAGAACATTGAGGTAACAGAAGGATTAAGAGCAGCGGTAGAGGATAAGATTGGTAAGCTGGAAAAGTTTTTTACGGAGGAGACGGAAGTACATGTTACGCTGAGTGTTGAGAAAGACAGACAGAAGATAGAAGTAACAATCCCGGTAAAGGGCAATATCATCCGTTCTGAGCAGGTCAGCAGTGATATGTATGTGTCCATTGATCTGGTGGAGGAGATCATCGAGAGACAACTCAAGAAATACAAGAATAAACTGGTGGACAAGAAGCAGGGAGCGTCCTATTTCCGGCAGGAGTTTATCGAGAAGGAGTATATGGATGATGAGGAAGTTAAGATCATCCGCACCAAGAAGTTTGATATCAAACCCATGTATCCGGAAGATGCCTGCGTACAGATGGAACTTTTAGGGCATAATTTCTTCGTCTTCTGCAATGCGGAGACCGATCAGGTAAATGTAGTATATAAGAGAAAGGGAAACACCTATGGCCTGATAGAGCCTGAAGTGTAGAATTGTTTTGACAGTGTAACTTACAACGTAGTTTGATTATGAAAGTAAAGATAATGGCAGGGAGTATGCAGACGCAGCTCCCTGCCGTTTTCACGGGATAGGAGATTTTGAGACAAATGTTTATCCTGCATGGGGATTTGACTTAGATACGCCTGTGCAGGCGCATCTTTACACAATGGTCCTGTACGTCGATCTCTGCGTGATCGATCATCATGCCCACCAGCAGAAGCTGACTGGTTTCGCCGGGGTCGCCGCTGCCGGCCAGTTCCCAGTATATGTCTTCCATACCGTCATTTTTCTGCCCGTTGAGATAGTGTTCTAAATGCGTGAGCTTATCTGCATGGGCAGGGTCGTAATCCGCCTCCACACAGATTAACACCTGTCCTTCTCTGCGCTCAATCCGGGTGTCGATATAGGTAGCTTCCAGCGCAAAGAAAAACATGGTCATTTCCTCTACGATTTTAGCGGTCTTTTTTTCCTCATGTGTCATAACAGTACCCTGCCTTTCTTTTTAGCTCTTGTTTTTCTTATCCTTTTTGATTTTATAGCCTTTGATAAAACTTTCCAGTGCCGGCACCAGCACGATAGCCACCAGCCCGGTACTGAACCCGCTGTTATACAGATTGAGCCCGCCGTAGAGGGAGGAGGTGCACATTACCACCGCCGCGTGCAGCATACCGGCAAGGATACCGGCAAAGATGCCGAACTGACCGGCGATGGGTGAGAGTCCTGCCGCGAAGATGGCGCCCATCTGTATACCGGGCGTGGTGGGCAGCGTGTGATTTAAGAAAGTGGAAAGGTATACGCCCAACAGTACCGGCAGATAGTTGCGCACATGGACGCCGAACGCGGCAAAGCCAAATACTGTGAGGATACTTCCGATTACCGGCCCGGCCAGATCGCCTCCCACAAGCAGGATATAGGTGGTGCAGACACATCCCACAAGCCCCATATTGAGAAGGGTGGTTCCGGCTCCGTCCATCAAAACAAAGTCCGCCACCGCCCGGCCTGGACGCTGCATCAGGGACAAAAGAGGCTTAAGGGAGCCGCAGTTGATGAACAGGCCGTAGAGAAAAGCGGCTGCAAAATAAGCGTACAGTCCTGCGGCAAGCCAGAAAGGCTGGCCGTAACGCCAAATGAACACGCTGTTTCCCTGCAGGTCAAAGGACTGCAGGATACATACCATGACAAAAGCAAGAAGCCCGCCGGCAAATCCCATGTTAAAGAGATTATATCCCATGTGCATGGAAGCGGTATGTACGGAAAGGGGCGGCAGTACGAAACCCATAAAGATGCCCACCGCCACGGCACAAAGCAGATTCGGCCAGAAGCCAAAAGGCAACAGATATACCAGCTCCGTCACCATAGGGGCCAGGCAGGAACCAAAGAGCGCCGTGTAGATATAGCGGTTCATCCCCGCATTATGAAATCTTGCATAAAGCCAGGTGCCAAACAGCATGGGCAGTACGTTGACAGGGTTCTTGCCAAAAAGGGCAAATCCCGCGTTGATGAAAAGGACTGCCATGGTAAAGCCGGAGAAAGGGATTTTCAGCCGTCTGATCAAGGAGATGCCAAGCCCCATCACCAGGCCTGCATTGAAGAAGGCTGCGCCAAAGCCTGCCAGTTCAAAGTAGTCAGTGACCAGTGCGTCTCTGGTGAGGACAATGGTCAGCATACCGACTGCGATTTCTTTCGGTGTTGCCAGAATAAAGGCGGCAGTCAGGAAGAGAACTACGGTGAAGATACAGAATACAAACAGCTCTCTGTCCTTTAGCATTTCCCGGATTCTTTTGGTCATACACATATCCTCCTCATGATGATCTGGTTCATAGTATCTTTGTGTAGAGTATACCATATCCCGCAAACATATCTCCACCCCTCTATTCATATATTATTTACGATAAAGCAGATGAGTGCAATGTGTGATGATCAAAAAAGACAAGGATAATAAGGACCGCGGCAGCGGCCGTGCATCAGATAAAAGGAGCTTTCATAAAACTGTCATCAGGATAGAGCTGATTCTTCTGTTGGCCCTTTCTTGTGTGTGTATTGCCAGAGAACTGCTTGCCAGGCGGCTGGAGCCTTCTTTACAGGGGAGCGGTTCGGCCTGGACCTCTGAAAATGGGCAGGCTGTGGAAGTGACAGCGGACGGGAACTATATCAAATGGGTGGAATTCCACGTGACCTGCGAGGCCATGGCTGCGGCTTATGATCTGGATGTGGAGACCTATCGGGAAGAGATACACCTTAATTGGATTGAGCTGCTGGCCTATGTGGGGGCGAAGAATGGCGGGAAATTTGATAAGAACAGTGTCCGGGAGATTCAGAAAGCCGCACAGAAACTGCGGGACAAAGAAACCACCATGGAAGCGCTGACCCAGGATATGGAATATTACGACTACTATCTGGAAGCCTATACCGCAGTCCTTGGCGGGATGGTGGGCGAGTTTGCCCTTTCTGAAAAGGCGGATAAGGTGCAGGAGATACAAAGTGTACAGGAGACAGGGAAGCAGACGTGGCATCGTTATTATGGTTTGAAAGCATTTTCCCCCATTGCTGCAGGCTTTGACTACAGTCATTATGATGATTTCGGTTCTTCCAGAAGCTATGGGTACAAAAGACCTCACCTGGGGCATGACATGATGGGGCTGATTGGTACGCCGAAGTGTGCATAAAACCATAAACAGCGCATAAAGATGAAGAAAAAGCAGTTGCAGGTGTTATGGCCAGAACAGATCGCTATATCAGGGAAGAAGAAAATGTGCTCAGGAAAGAGAATAGGGAAACCAATTATACAATCAGACTGCATTTTGCAAAAGAAAACAAGGATGATGAGATCATAGAGGAGATACAAAAACTGCTGACGGAAACCTACATAAGAAGTGTAACAGATAAAGGGGGCAGTCATGACGGAAGCGACAGGTAAGAACCAGGAGAAAAAGAAGGTGGGATGCCTATATAGGGTCAGTACCCGGAAACAAGTGAATGTGGAAGAAGACATTCCCATGCAGAGAAACGCCTGTATGGAATATATCAAAAAGAAGGCGGACTGGGAGCTTTTCAGGGAATATCTTGAACCGGGTGTTTCCGGATATCATAAAGGGCTGAATGACAGAAAGGTCCTGCAGGAGGTGATCAAGGATGTGGGAGAGCGCAGGATAGATGTCCTTCTGGTCTTTATGTTTGACCGCATCGGCAGAAAGGATAACGAGACGCCGTTTCTCCTAAAAAGGATTGTGGAATGCGGGGTGGAGGTATGGAGTGTCTGTGAGGGCCAGCAGACCTTTGAGAATTCTTCCGATAACCTGATGAATATCATCAGATTCTGGGGAGCAAACACAGAAAGCAGGAAAACGGCCGCAAGAGTGGACAGCGGCAGAAACTATGCCACCAAAATGGGAAAGTTTACGGGCGGCACGGTGGCCTATGGCTATCGGCTGGTTCCCACAGGCAGACTGGACCGGAAAAACCGTATGATCAATGCCTTTACAAAGGATGCCTTTGAGAGCGGCGTGGTACAGGATATTTATGCAAGACTGATCGACCACAATATGAGTTTGCATGAAATAGCAGTTTATCTCAATGAGGACAGACAGATAAGGACCAGGAAGGGAAATGTATGGAACACTTCCACGCTGCGCGGTATTTTAAGAAACCCTTTGTATAAAGGATATATGTCCTATGGCAAGACCAGGATGAAAGAGGTGGAAAGGATACAGGGGGAGGAAGTGACGAAAGAAGCTTTTCTGGATGTGAAGAAAAGGCAGAGGGCTGTGGAGGCAGAGGAGTGGATTTTAGCACAACAGGCCAATCCCGATTACGTGATCGTCAGCGAGGAGCGCTGGCAGTTAGCCCAGGAGATTCTTTCCAGAAGAGCAAAGAAGTATCAGGAACATCTGCGGCCGGCGGCGGACAGGACCTTTAAAAGCGCTCTTTTATTCCCGGGGCTATTGGAATGCGGATATTGTCACGGCAGGATATCCCCCGCAGTGTCTTCTCAAAAGATACACAAAGAGGACGGCTTAACCATCAGAAGTCATACGGAATATTATAAATGTAATACGAGAGCGCGGGAAAAAAGGCTTTGTTCTGCCAAATCCTATATCAGCAGGCGACGGCTGGAGCAGACTGTTTTGGAGGAGGTGCGTTATTTTTTGGATGGTATGGAACAGCCAGATTGTGCAGGCCAGATGTTAAGCAGTCATAAACGGCTGCTGACAGAAGCTAAGGAAGAACGGGAAAGGCTGGCGCAGTTACAGAGAGAATATAGGAAAGTACAGGGGCATATAGCGCAGTTTAAAGAGGAATTATACAAGGCTGTCCTGGGGGAGAGTGTCTTTGACCACAAGGAGATCAACGATTGTCTGCATATGGCAAAACAAAGGGAGGAAAAGATCAGGAAAGAGGCGGATATTTTGGAGAAAAACATGCAGGCGAAACAGCTTGCGGCAGATACATGTGCAGAAGCAGAGAAAGAGGTACTTTCTTGGCGGGAGATATTTGAGGAGGCTCCGCTCAACATAAAGAAGAAGCTGTTGTCGATGCTTATTGAGAATATTATAGTGACAGAAGGAGAAATTGTTGTTTATTTCAAGATAAATATAGAAAATTTTCTAGAAAATTCCCGGCCAATATCAAATAATGTCTGCGAATGGTCATGAAGAGTAAATAAGTGATTGAAAATGCGCACGGTTTCAGCTATACTCTATAATAATGGGAATAGTATTGGCAGGTAAAAAAGATTATTTTGGTTAGGAGAGGGATTATGGGGAAAAAGAAAAATGAAGTACCACAAACAAAGAGTCAGGCAGCGCAGTTAAAGAAGCTGGTGCGGCAGGCATTGCTTTCCGTGGTGACAGGAGTCGTGCTGTTGCTTGGATTCATCTTATTTAACGTAGCGATGTCATCCATACACAGTGCGCAGATTAACACCACTGTAGCGCTAAATCAGTATCGGATTGCGTCTAAGACCCTGACTTACGATATACAGTCTTATGCTGTCACGGGAGATCAGAGATATTATAATGGCTATATGAAGGAACTCAATGAGGTCAAGAACAGGGAAAATGCCATCGAGACCTTAAAGAGCTGCGGCCTTAAGGACGATGAGTGGACAAGCTTAAACCAGATTGCCGATATGTCCAATAAACTTGTGCCGTTGGAAGAGGAGGCCATTGCCCATGTGCAGGCAGGCGACTTGGCGGCCGCACAGGCATGTGTGTTTAGTGCGGAGTACGGAAATTCAGTAGACTTGATCAGTGAGCAGACCGATGAGACGATTCTTTCTATTTTGAATAGAAAAGATAATATGCAGGCTTTTCTGAAAGTCTTACAGTACATATTTGAATTCCTGTTTGCAATCTCTTTCCTGTATGTTGTAAAAGAGTTTGTGACCACGATTAAATTTTCAGAGAATGAGCTTCTGGCACCCATTCAGAAGGTGTCGGAGCAGATGACTGTGCTGGCAGGCGGTGAATTCCACGTAGAGCTCGACTTAGAGGAGGATGAGAGCGAAGTTGGTAAGATGGTTTCAGCCATTGCCTTTATGAAGAAAAATCTGCTCAGCATGATCAGCGAGATTACCCAGGTTCTTGAAAAGATGGGGAACGGGAATTACCGGATTGAGATTGAGCAGGAATATGTGGGCGAATTCGTAAGCATTAAGGATTCCTTTGTGCAGATTGGCGAGAAGATGCGGGAAACCCTTAAGACCATCCGCGATGTTTCGGGACAGATTGACAGCGGCTCGGAGCAGTTGGCTTTTGCGGCCCAGGATTTGGCTGAAAACTGTACCATGCAGGCAGGTCAGGTATCGGAGTTGATGACAGCATTTGACGCTATGACAAAGAGTATGCAGGAGAATGCCCGTGAAGCGGAACAATCCGCAAGCATGGCGGCAACGGCAGGCGAGACTCTGGAAAAAGGAAACGGGAAACTGCAGGAGTTAAAAGTTTCCATTCAGGAGATTGGCAGATGTTCGGAACAGATTAGCACAATCATAGAGGCCATAGAGGATATCGCGTCCCAGACAAATCTGCTGGCGCTGAATGCGGCAATTGAGGCGGCGAGAGCGGGCGAAGCCGGGAAAGGTTTTGCCGTGGTAGCAGAACAGGTGAAGAATCTGGCGAACGAATCTTCTAAGGCGGCCGGCAGGACAACACAGTTGATCGAGACCACTGTTTCTGTGATGGATAAGAGCATTTCCATCGCGGAGGAGACAGAGGACAATATGAACAAAGTATTGACGGATGCGAAAGCGGCTACAGAAAAGATGGGGCAGATAGAGCAGATCTTAAAGAGAGATACACAGCGTATGCAGGAGCTGAATGAAAATGTTATGCAGGTTTCTGCTGCTGTTGATAACAACTCGGCCACATCACAGGAGACTGCGGCTGTCAGTGAGGAGCAGAAAGCACAGGTGGAGACCATGGTGCAGATGATGGAGAGATTCGAGATATAGAGGCAGAGTATAGGGGCCGTTTTTGACGACTTGAAAGAAGAAAGATCGCTGTAGTCCTGCGTTTGGCAGGGATACAGCGATTTCGCGTATTGCTTCACCAAAGAAGCACGCGGCAAATGATATGATATGCCTCCCTATAGTTTAGTAAGCACCTCGGTACGCCGATCATTGCGGTAGAGTCTGGCTATGTGGAGGCTCTTGGATGGAACCAGTACGGGGGCTGGCGCATCGGTATCCGCAGCTTCGATGGGAAACGTTACTATTACTATGCTCATCTTCGGCAGAATTACCCTTATGCGGAGGGGCTGAAGGAGGGGGATGTGGTAACGGCAGGGGACGTGATCGGATACATGGGCCATACCGGATACAGCGCCAAGGAGAATGTGAATAATATCGAGACAGTACATCTTCACTGGGGCTTACAGCTCATCTTCGACGAGTCTCAGAAGGAGAGTGATAACGAGATATGGATTGACTGTTATGAACTGTCCAAATTCCTTTACAGGAATCGCAGTAAGGCTGCCAAAGTGGGAGATTCCAGGGAGTGGAAAAGAGTAGTCCAAATGCGTGATTCGGCGGTGGAAGATTACCAGAAAGACGATTGCAAAAAGGACGACGCTATGATACAATAGGTACGGTAGACAATGACAAAAAAATAACAATCGTTGTCAAGCCTTGACCACAGGGCTTTTTATTAAAAATCATTACAAAATGGAGGAGAGAAAGATGGCAAAAAAAGTTGTTTTAGCGGGCGCTTGCCGTACGGCGATCGGTACTATGGGCGGTGGCTTAAGCACCACACCGGCACCGGAACTCGGCGCAATCGTAATCAAGGAGGCTCTTAACAGAGCGGGTGTGGCACCTGAGCAGGTTGACCAGGTATACATGGGATGCGTTATTCAGGCAGGTCTCGGACAGAATGTTGCCCGCCAGTCTTCCATCAAGGCGGGGATTCCCAATGAAGTTCCGGCAGTTACCATTAATGTGGTTTGTGGTTCCGGATTAAATTGTGTTAACATGGCTGCACAGATGATTCAGGCTGGGGATGCTGACATCGTAGTGGCAGGCGGTATGGAGAACATGTCCATGGCTCCTTACGCAGTTATGCAGGGCCGTTATGGTTACAGAATGAACAACGGTACTCTGGTGGATACCATGATTAAGGATGCACTGTGGGATGCTTTCAACGATTACCATATGATTATGACTGCGGACAATATCTGCAGAGAGTGGGGTCTTACCCGTGAAGAACTGGATGCGTTTGCATTAAAGAGCCAGTTGAAGGCTGAGGCTGCCCAGAAGAGCGGCGCTTTCGACAATGAGATTGTACCGGTTATGGTTAAGAAGAAAAAAGAGATGGTTGAGTTTAAGGTAGATGAAGGCCCGAGACCGGGGTCCACCATCGAAGGTTTACAGAAGCTTCGTCCGATCAATCCTGACGGCTTTGTGACAGCAGGCAACGCTTCCGGTATCAATGACGGCGCGGCAGCCATCGTTGTTATGAGCGAGGAGAAGGCGAAAGAGTTAGGCGTTAAGCCGATGGCTACTTTTGTGGCAGGCGCACTTGCAGGCTGCAGACCTGAGATCATGGGTATCGGTCCTGTTCCGGCTACCAAGAAGGTTATGGAAAAAGCTGGTTATAAGATTGAGGACTTTGATATTATCGAGGCAAACGAAGCATTTGCAGCACAGTCTGTGGCAGTGGGCAAAGAGCTTGGCATTGACGTAGACAAACAGCTGAATCCTAACGGCGGTGCAATTGCACTGGGACATCCGGTAGGAGCATCCGGCGCGCGTATTCTGGTTACTCTTCTCCATGAGATGCAGGCTAAGGGCGCTAAGAAGGGTCTTGCAACACTGTGTATCGGCGGCGGTATGGGTTGCGCAACAATTGTCGAAATGGACTAATAAAGGAGATATAACATGGAGTTTGTATTATACGAAGTTAAGGGACAGGTTGGTATTATCACCATCAACCGTGAGAAAGCATTGAATGCTTTGAACTCTACGGTGCTTGATGAATTGGACAAGACACTTGACGGTGTGGATTTACAGGAAGTCAGATGTCTGATTCTGACCGGTGCGGGCGAGAAGTCCTTTGTGGCTGGCGCGGATATCGGTGAGATGAGCACACTGACCAAGGCGGAGGGCGAAGCTTTTGGTAAGAAGGGTAACGATGTGTTCCGTAAATTGGAGACATTCCCGATTCCTGTGATTGCTGCAGTGAACGGTTTCGCTTTGGGTGGCGGCTGTGAGATTTCCATGAGCTGTGATATCAGAATCTGTTCTGACAATGCGGTGTTCGGACAGCCCGAGGTAGGTCTTGGCATCACACCTGGATTTGGCGGTACACAGAGACTTGCCAGAATCGTAGGTCCTGGCATGGCGAAACAGATGATTTATACAGCCAGAAATATCAAAGCGGACGAAGCATTAAGGATTGGCCTTGTGAATGCAGTATATCCGCAGGCAGAACTGATGGGTGCTGCAGAAAAGATGGCAGCAGGCATCGCGAAGAATGCGCCCATCGCAGTACGCAACTGCAAGAAAGCCATCAACGATGGTTTAGAGGTTGGCATGGATGAGGCAATTGTAATCGAAGAGAAGCTTTTTGGCGATTGTTTCGAGACAGAAGACCAGAAATATGGCATGGCATTTTTCCTTGACAAGAACAAAGAGAAAGTGAAAGAGCCTTTTAAGAACGCGTAAAGCAGATAGAAACCATTCAACAACTATTTTGTAAGGAGGAATCACAATGAAAGTAGGTATTATCGGTGCGGGAACCATGGGTTCTGGTATTGCACAGGCATTTGCCATGACAGACGGCTATGAAGTATGTCTCTGCGACATTAAGGAAGAGTTCGCTGAAGGCGGTAAGGCTAAGATTCAGAAGAACATGAATTTCCTGGTAGGCAAGGAGAAGATTACCCAGGAAAAGGCAGACGAGATCATGGGCAAGATCACCACAGGCTTAAATGGCATCTGCACAGACTGCGATCTGATCGTGGAAGTTGCACTGGAGAAGATGGAGATTAAGCAGGCAATCTTCAAAGAGCTGATGGGTATCGTAAAGAAAGACTGCATGTTTGCAAGCAATACCTCTTCCCTTTCTATCACGAAGATTGGCGAAGGCCTTGACAGACCGATGATTGGTATGCACTTCTTCAATCCTGCAGACAGAATGAAGTTAGTGGAAGTGATCAGAGGCGAGAATACACCGCAGGAGATGGTAGATAAGATTACAGCTATCGCTACAGAAATCGGCAAGACACCTGTACAGGTAAAAGAAGCGCCTGGTTTCGTGGTAAACAGAATTTTGATTCCGATGATCAACGAGGCAATCGGTGTGCTTGATGCAGGCACCGCTTCCGCAGAAGACATTGATGTAGCTATGCAGCTTGGCGCATCTCATCCTATGGGACCGCTTCATTTAGGCGACCTGATTGGCTTGGATATCTGCCTTGCTATCATGGAAGTACTCTACAATGAGACCAAAGATGAGAAGTATGCTCCGCAGCCGCTTCTCAAGAAGATGGTAGAAGAGAAGAAACTTGGCAGAAAGACCGGTGTTGGCTTCTTTGACTATTCGAAATAGTCGTGATAAGCAGACTGAGAATAACTCGAAGAAAGATTTTGACTGCTTGCAGGCATAAATCTTTTCTTTGAGTTATTTGAGGGAGCAACGCGCACGAAAAATGCGAAGCATTTTGAGTCTGCTTATCCAGACGAGGCAGGCTTAGGGAAGCAAGATAGGTCTGCTTATTATAGTAGGATAAGCAGATTATAATATAAAACATGGAGGAATAAAAAATCATGGATTTTACTTTAAGCAAAGAACATGAAATGGCGAGAGCTCTTTTTAAAGAGTTCGCTGAAAAAGAAGTAAAACCTCTTGCCCAGGAAGTGGACGAGACAGAGGTTTTTCCGAGAGAGACCGTTGAAAAGATGGCCAAATTAGGTTTTCTTGGTATTCCCGTTCCCAAGGAGTATGGCGGACAGGGATGTGATCCTCTTACATATGCTATGTGTGTAGAGGAACTCTCCAAGGTATGCGGTACCACAGGCGTTATCGTTTCCGCACATACCTCTCTGTGCTGTGATCCTATCATGACCTATGGTACAGAGGAGCAGAAACAGAAATATTTAGTACCCCTTGCAAAAGGTGAGAAGCTTGGTGCTTTCGGTCTGACAGAGCCTGGTGCTGGTACAGATGCGCAGGGACAGCAGACCAAGGCAGTACTTGACGGCGAGGAGTGGGTATTGAATGGTTCCAAGTGCTTTATCACCAACGGTAAAGAGGCTGATGTGTATGTTATCTTCGCAATCACAGGTACAGTTGAGAAACGCGGCAGACTTCAGAAAGAGATTTCTGCATTTATCGTAGAAAAAGGTACCCCCGGCTTTACTTTCGGTACCAAAGAGAAGAAGATGGGTATCCGTGGATCATCCACTTATGAGCTGATCTTCACGGACTGTCGTATTCCGAAAGAAAATCTCTTAGGGCAGCAGGGTAAGGGCTTTAACATTGCCATGCACACACTGGATGGCGGCCGTATCGGTATCGCATCCCAGGCACTTGGTCTGGCAGAGGGCGCATTAGAGACGACCATCGAGTATGTGAAAGAGAGAAAACAGTTTGGCAGAGCTATCGGTGCTTTCCAGAATACACAGTTCCAGCTTGCAGACATGGCTACCAAGGTAGAGGCTGCACAGCTTCTGGTATACAAGGCTGCTATGGCGAAGGCAACGCAGAAGGTTTATTCTGTAGAAGCTGCCAAGGCAAAATTATATGCGGCGGAAGTTGCAATGGAAGTGACCACCAAGGCAGTACAGTTACATGGCGGTTACGGCTACATCAGAGAGTACGATGTGGAGCGCATGATGCGTGATGCCAAGATCACGGAGATTTACGAAGGCACCAGCGAAGTACAGAGAATGGTCATCTCCGGGGCATTATTAAAGTAGGCATAATCAATACAAGGTATTTTCGAGTGCCGGCCTACTTACATGGAAGGGTCGGCGCAATAATAAAAAATATAAGGAGAGAAATACAATGAAAATTGTTGTTTGTATTAAACAGGTTCCTGATACAAAGGGCGGCGTTAAGTTTAATCCTGACGGAACACTTGACAGAGGCGCTATGCTTACAATCATGAACCCGGATGATAAAGCAGGTTTGGAAGCAGCACTCAGATTAAAAGATCAGTATGGTGCAGAAGTAACAGTTGTAACGATGGGTCTTCCCAAGGCGGAAGAAGTTCTGCGTGAAGCTATGGCTATGGGCGCGGACAAGGGTGTTCTCGTAACAGACAGAGTTCTTGGCGGTGCTGATACATGGGCAACTTCCACCACACTTGCAGGCGCTATCAGAAATCTGGAATATGATTTGATCATCACTGGCCGTCAGGCTATCGATGGCGATACGGCGCAGGTAGGTCCTCAGATTTCTGAGCATCTTGACATTCCGGTAATTTCCTATGCGCAGGATATCAAGATTGAGGGTGACAGCGTTGTGGTTGAGCGTCAGTATGAAGACAGATATCATGTGGTTAAGGCTAAGATGCCCTGCCTGATCACAGCACTTTCCGAGTTGAATGAGCCCAGATATATGACACCCGGCGGTATCTTCGATGCTTACAAGCAGGAGATCACTGTATGGGGCAGAGCAGACTTAAAGGATGTAGATGATGCAAACTTAGGTCTGAAAGGTTCACCGACCAAGATTGCTAAGGCGTCTGATAAGGTTAGAAAAGGTGCCGGCGAGAAGGTAACGCTTGATCCTGATGAATCCGTAAGCTACATTGTTGACAAGTTAAAAGTTAAACATGTGATTTAACAACTGCAAAGACAAAGGCGGCGAAGCAGATTTTTGTTTTCCTGCAGTGTTAACGAGCAAACGTCCCATACCAGCGGACATGACAGCGCGAAAGCGCAAGTTTGCGAATTCCATAGAATACGCGTAAAAGAGTGCGCAGAAATGAGGTAAAAAATGAATTTAGAAGAATACAAGGGTGTATATGTCTTTGCGCAGCAGGTAGATAATGAGATCAGCAGTATTGCATTTGAGTTGCTTGGCAAAGCAAAAGACCTCGCTAAAGATTTAAGTACAGATGTTACGGCTGTGTTGATTGGTTCCGATATCAAAGGACTTGCAGATCAGCTTGCCGAGTATGGTGCAGATAAGGTTATCGTAGTGGATGACCCTGAACTTAAGAATTACAGAACAGAGCCCTATGCACATGCGCTGGCTTCTGTGATCAATCAGTATAAGCCGGAGATCATGTTGGTAGGCGCTACCGCAATCGGCAGAGATTTAGGCCCGAGAGTATCCGCAAGAGTGGCTACCGGTCTGACAGCAGACTGTACCGTTCTTGAGATTGGTGATTTCCCGTTACAGGCAGTGCCGGGTCAGGAGCAGTTACATAATCAGCTGCTGATGACACGTCCCGCTTTCGGCGGCAACACCATCGCTACGATTGCATGTCCTTATAATCGTCCGCAGATGGCTACGGTACGTGCAGGCGTTATGCAGAAGATTGACCCCATCAAAGGCGCTAAGGCTGTAGTGGAAGAGTTCAATCCTGGTTTTACACCTGACAATAAATATGTGGAGATTCTGGATATCGTGAAATCTGTAGCTGAGACAGTAGATATCATGGATGCTAAGATTCTGGTATCCGGCGGCCGTGGTGTGGGAAGCCCGGAGAACTTCAAGATTCTGGAGGAGCTGGCAGAAGTGCTTGGCGGTACTGTAAGCTGTTCCCGTGCAGTGGTTGATTCCGGCTGGAAGCCCAAAGATCTGCAGGTTGGTCAGACAGGTAAGACTGTTCGTCCTAACGTATATTTTGCAATTGGTATTTCCGGCGCGATTCAGCACGTGGCAGGTATGGAAGAGTCTGACATCATTGTTGCGATCAACAAGGATGCGGATGCACCGATCTTCGATGTGGCTGACTACGGTGTAGTGGGCGACCTGAATAAGATTGTTCCTAAGCTGACAGAAGCTTTGAAAGCGGAGATTGCTGCAGCAAAATAAAATCTTTTGATACAATATAGATGATGAAGCCTTCGTGTTTATGATCTTTTGGTCATTTGTGCGGAGGCTTTGCTATTTTCAGTTTTGCCATTCCGTTTTAGCGTGGAATATGTTACTATGAAAAAAGATAGATTGAAGCGGCATGAGGGGAGGGGCTATATGGACGGAATGGATAAGAACCAGAATGAAATGGGAAACGAACCCCAGTGGGATAATACCTATGGCAAACGGAGTCTGCCGCAGGTAACTGCCTATGGTGTGCAAAATACCCTGTATGAGGAACAGAAGCAGTCCGGGCAGAGTCAGAGTATGGCGGGACAGATCAGTTCTTTTGGGCCGCCTGTACAGCCTTATCTGCCCACAGGACAGAATCATAAAAAGGGTGTTTTCATTGCCTTGGGGATTGTCCTCTTCTTTTTGGTCGTTGGTATCGGGGCCGGATGGTTTTATCATATCAATTCTGCTTCCTATCAGATCAAAAAGGGATTTGAAAATATGGACAGAGAATGGGCACAGATGAAAAATCCTCTGGCACAGAAGCTGGGGGCGGATGAGATTGCCCAGATGATGGCACAAGAGGGAAGCCATGTGGATACCATGTTGGATTTTACGTTGGATACCTATGGTTTTGGCGATATTACGCTGGGCATTGATACGGATTATTATAAGGATATGCGGCATAAAGAAATGGATGCCAGAACCAGCTTTAGTATCATGAACTATGATTTTGCGCATTTCAATCTTTATGGAGATGATGAGGTGCTGTGTTTCTCTATTCCGGAATTATTTATGGAAGATATTTATATTGAGACGGAGGATGTGGATGAGCAGTTTAACCGATCAATGTGGGCGGATTCCTATTTGTTCGGAGAGATGGAAGATTCCTATTCCATTCAGTTGTTTCCCGACACACCCCAGTATGCGTCGGTGCACAGCTGGCAGGATGTAAGGGCGTATCTTGGGGGCTGCTCCGAACATCTGGAAACCTGTCTTAAGGGCGCCAAAATGGAAAAGGCCGGGAAGGGATTGTATCGGGTAACCTTTGATGCGATTGAAGTCAATTATCTGCTCCGGGATTTGATACAGACTTATGAGGACATGAGCGGCCAGGATATGTATGAGCTCTTATCCTGCCTGCAGTTGGTCAGCATGGGAGAGGATATCAGCTTTTTGATCAAGATGGGAAGCGGCAGCCAGATCAGAAGTATCGTGATTGAGGAGCCGGTAAGTATTTTGGATAATCAGATACAAATGGAGGGGGAGATTCTTTTTAATGGGCAGAATCGAAGCATTGATCTGCTTCAGGGCGAGCTTGTATTTACCCGGTATGAGGATGATGAGAAAATAGAGATCGTCTGGCAGGTAGACCAGTGGCTCGGCGGGGACGGGGACGAATACCAGCTGGAAGCGGATATGAAGTGTAAGGTAGAAGAGGAGGAAGTGAACCTGAAGTACACAGGTACTTACGATGCTAAATACGATGAATTTGAGATACAGCTTTCCATGAAAGACGATTGGTTTGTCTACCAGATTTACGGAAACGGACAGTTTGACGACATCAAATGCGGACAGAGCTATGAGATGGATTTACAGGAGATTTCCATGACCATGGATGGGGAGGAACTGTTTAAAATATCAGGCAATATTAAGGTAGAACCCTTTGAGGGTGAAATCAAACGTTCAGCCGAGGCTAGGACAGCATTATTTGAAATGACGGAACGTGACTGGGAGCGGATTCTTGACAAGATTGATGCAGAATATGGAAGTCTGTTAGACTTACTGCCGTAAAGAAAATTAGGTAATTGCGAAACTATGTTTTCTAAAGGTTCCGTTGTACAAAATAGACAATCACCGTAGGGCACGCTTGCGCTGCACTGTCGCTCGCAGCGGTGCATAAGACGCCAGAATACGGCGTCTAAACACCGGCGGCGCCAAAGCACCCTACTTGCGATATGCCTATTTTGTACAACTGCTTCCCTGAAAGAATGCGTTTCGCAATTACCTGGTAAAGGAAACAGGAGAGGGGATAGCTATGGATACAGGAAAAGAGAAAATGCCTGCTGCAGATCATGCCAATGAGGAGATGATTGCGGAAGTCATGCGGCATTTAGACCAAGAATCCATGCAGGGCGTATACCGCATGAGCGTTACCTTTGATGAGAAAGAGGAGACAGAGAAAGAAGTTTCTCATGCCTGCTGTCATATGTATGGCAGGCCGGCTTCGGAGACGGTGGGGCTTCTGGATATGTACACGGATATGAATGCGGGGCGGCCCGACCGCGACTAGACGAAAAAGAAGCATGGAGGACAGTTTGATGGATAAGAAGAATATTATGGAGTACGAGACGGTGGCGCTTAACGATGAGGACAGTGCCCTGGTTATCATAGACCAGACGAAACTACCGGGGGAGACTGTACTGGTCAGTCTGCATACGGGGCAGGAAATCTGGGATGCCATCTACCTTTTGAAGGTACGCGGGGCGCCTGCCATCGGGGTGGCGGCCGCCTTTGGCATTTATCTGCTGGCGAAACAGATACAGGCATCGGACTACGAGACTTTTTATGAGGAATTTCGGAAACAAAAAGAATATTTAAACTCTGCAAGGCCCACGGCGGTGAACCTTTCCTGGGCTTTAAACCGCATGGAGAAGGTATGCAGTGAGAACAGGAATAAGCCGGTAGAGGAGATTAAAGCACTTTTACGGGCAGAAGCCATTGCCATGAAAGAGGAGGACATCAGAGTCTGTAAGGCGATCGGGGAGCATGGGCTGACATTGGTGAAACCGGGTGACGGTATTCTAACGCATTGCAATGCAGGCCAGCTTGCAACTTGTAAGTATGGGACTGCTACGGCGCCGATTTATTTAGGCCAGGAGCGGGGCTATCACTTCCGGGTCTTTGCGGATGAGACGAGACCCTTACTGCAGGGGGCCAGACTGACGGCTTATGAGCTCTATGCTTCCGGGGTGGACGTTACTTTACTGTGTGATAATATGTCCGCTACGGTTATGCGCAATGGCTGGGTGAATGCGGTATTTGTAGGTTGTGACAGAGTGGCGGCCAATGGGGATACCGCGAATAAGATTGGCACCTCGGTGGTAGCGACAGTGGCCAAGCGCTATCATGTGCCGGTTTATATCTGTGCGCCCACATCCACCATAGATATGAACACGCCCACGGGGGAGGATATCGTCATTGAACAGCGTCCGGCCCATGAAGTGACACAGATGTGGTATGAAAAGCCTATGGCGCCGGAGGGGGTTAAGGTGTTTAATCCGGCTTTTGATGTGACAGACCATGATCTGATTGCGGGGATTGTGACGGAATATGGCATTGCAAGGGAACCTTATCAGGAATCTCTTCAGGAGATTTTCGAAAGGAAGAAGGCAGGCAGTATTTGAGGGAGTATACATATGCTATTCCGTATAGTTTTATTCCTGTAAAATTGCACAATACAATATATTGTTGTAAAGATACATGAAACAACAATATATTGTATATTGATACCAGAAAAATAGAAAAAATGCCAATATTAACGATAAAACATATATAAAGACATGGAGATTTTCTACAGATTGACATGAAATCAGGGCTTGTGTCAGAGGCTTTCCTGTGATATAACTAGGATAGAGATGCGGAGAAGCAAAAGAAAGTACGCGGAAGGTTGTAAATCATCCGCATACTTTGATGAGAAATCGTTATCGATTAAAGACAAATAATTTGTAAGGTTCTACGTCCAACGCATTGGCGATTGCAAAGAGCAAATCCAAAGAGAGCGGTCGGATGATGTTGGGAGCTTCGATGGCACCTAAATGCTGGCGGCTGATATCCAGCATTTCTGCAAGTTGTTCTTGTGTCAGATTTTTATGTTTTCTGTAATAGGCTATGTTGTATCCCAGCTCTGTGTACTCGAACGAGTATGGGGATACGGAATCGGCTTGTTTCATATCTTTTCCTCCAATAGTTTTATTGTAAGTATTGACGAAAAATAGTAAATAATGCCTGGAATAACAAATGATACGAGAGAAATAACAACATATACATGAGAAATATAATAAGATACAAATTTGCGCCGGCGTCTCAAGAATTTGTCTGAGGAAGGGCGCAAAGTTGGAATAAAAAAGAGATATTGGAGTACATCAAAAACACGGGAAGGAGACAGATGACATGAGCAGTAAGTATGAAGGAACACAGACGCAGAAGAATTTGGAGGCAGCTTTTGCGGGAGAATCACAGGCGAGGAATAAATACACCTATTTTGCATCTGTGGCGAAGAAGGAAGGCTATGAGCAGATTTCTTCCATCTTTGCCAAAACGGCAGACAACGAAAAGGAACATGCCAAGATGTGGTTTAAGGAGTTAAACGGCATAGGGGATACGGCGGCAAATCTGGGTGCGGCGGCTGACGGAGAGAATTACGAGTGGACCGATATGTATGAAGAGTTCGCAAAGACGGCGGAGGCGGAAGGCTTCCCGGAGCTGGCGGAGAAATTTCGTATGGTTGGTGCGATTGAGAAGCATCATGAGGAGAGATACCGCGCGCTGTTACATAATGTGGAGACCAAGGCGGTTTTTGAAAAGAGTGAAGTTAAAGTATGGGAATGCCGTAACTGTGGACATATCGTGGTGGGAACCAAGGCGCCGGAAGTATGTCCGGTGTGCAGTCATCCCCAGAGCTACTTTGAGGTGAGTGCCGAGAATTATTAAAACTGAAAATTATGTAAATCATGCGGCTGGCCGATAGAAACCCCGGGAAGAATTCTTCCCGGAAGGATTTCCCGCCGGGACTTGCAGATTTTTATAAAGTGTGTATAATGATAAATAGATTTGTACAGCTGGCAGGGCAATTTGGCAAGGAGGAACCAGGTTATGGGATTTACATTGTTAGTAGGCGGTTTTGTAGTGGTGGTCATCATTCCGGTGGTGATTTCGGTAGTATCTTCGGTGGTTTCCGGAATTGCAGCTGCAGTGGATGACGAGGAAGACTAAAGGATAGAAGGCAGCTTTTACTGCAAAGAGAATCCGATGGTAAGAGAGGCTTAGGGCAGGGTGGAATTTCACAGGGTGAGATTTTACCCTGTTTTTTAGAGTTTTTCCTTCCTATTTTATCCTGTCTATGGTAAAATAGCATGGAATGACGCAGTACAGGTCTGCGGAATTTGTTTGAAGGAGGAGCGGCCAGGGCAAAAAGCGAGGGCCGTATGAATTATCATATGAGTGAAAATGAGAAGCGTCTGACACCGGAAGAGCCCGAGACAAGGGAAGTGGTGTCCAAGAACTTTATTGAGCAGATTATTGAGAAAGATTTAGCAGAAGGTGTTTACGATACCGTGCATACCCGGTTTCCGCCGGAGCCAAACGGTTATCTGCACATTGGTCATGCCAAAAGTATTCTGTTAAATTCCGGGCTTGCGGCTCAGTATGGCGGCAAGTTCAATATGCGTTTCGATGATACCAATCCCACCAAGGAAAAGAGTGAGTTTGTAGAATCCATCAAGGCTGATGTGAAGTGGCTTGGTGCCGATTATGAAGACAGATTATTCTTTGCCTCTGATTATTTTGAACAGATGTATGAGGGAGCGCTTAAGCTGATCAAGAAGGGGAAAGCTTATGTATCGGATTTGTCGGCGGAGGAAATGCGGGAATACCGGGGCACATTGACAGAGCCTGGGCGGGACGATCCCAACCGGGACAGGAGTGTGGAAGAGAACCTGCGGCTGTTTGAGGAGATGAAAGAGGGCAAATATGCCGATGGCGAGAAGACGCTTCGGGCAAAGATCGATATGTCCTCTCCCAATATCAATATGCGGGATCCGATTCTGTATCGTGTGGCCCATCTGTCCCATCAGAATACGGGGGATAAATGGTGTATTTATCCCATGTATGATTATGCGCATCCCATAGAGGATGCCATCGAGGGCATCACCCATTCCATTTGTACGCTGGAGTTTGAGGACCACAGACCTCTCTATAACTGGGTGGTGACAGAATTAGAATATCCCCATCCGCCGAAGCAGATTGAATTTGCAAAGATGTACTTGACCAATGTGGTCACTGGAAAGAGATATATCAAGAAGCTGGTGGAGGACGGCATTGTGGATGGCTGGGACGATCCCAGACTGGTGTCCATCGCCGCACTCAGAAGAAGAGGGTTTACGCCTGAATCCATCAGACTGTTTGTGGATTTGTGCGGCGTGTCCAAGGCCAATTCCTCTGCGGAGTACTCCATGCTGGAATACTGTATCAGAGAGGATTTGAAAATGAAACGACCCAGGATTATGGCGGTTACGGATCCCATCAAGCTGGTGATAGACAACTATCCGGAAGGGGAGACCGAGTGGCTTACCGTAGTCAACAATCCGGAGAATGCGTCTCTGGGGACACGGCAGGTGCCTTTTAGCAGGGAACTGTATATTGAGAGAGAAGACTTTATGGAAGAACCGCCCAAAAAGTATTTCCGGCTGTTCCCGGGCAATGAAGTCCGCCTCATGAGCGCTTACTTCGTGAAGTGCGTGGGCTGTGAGAAGGATGAAGACGGGAACGTGACGGTGGTGCATTGTACCTATGACCCGGCGTCTAAAGGCGGCAACAGTCCCGATGGAAGGAAAGTCAAAGGAACCATCCACTGGGTATCTGTTGCAGAGTCCGTGAAGGCGCAGGTCAGACTCTATGAGAATATCATAGATGAGGAAAAGGGTGTCTACAATGAGGACGGCAGTTTGAACCTGAATCCCAATTCCCTGAAAGTACTGGATGCCTGCAGGATTGAGCCTTCCGTGAAGGATGCAAAGGCCTATGAAAGCTTTCAGTTTGTGCGGCAGGGGTTTTTCTGTGTAGATTGCAGGGATTCGAAACCGGGGGAACTTGTTTTTAACAGAATCGTGTCCCTTAAGAGCTCTTATGTATTGCCGAAAAAGGAGAATTAGGGTACAATATTTTCAGATGTATTATTAAAGTGGGAGGATAAAGTAATGGCAGGATTATTGTCGGGGTTAGAGCAGTTTGGATTGAGCAACTTAGAGAGCATGGATCTCTATGAAGCGCCTAAGAAAGCAGAGACGGGGGCTGACGGCACACCCGTTGCGCCAGTGGTACAGGAACAGGATTTTCTTTTTGATAAATCCTTCAACTGTCCGATTTGTGACAAGGAATTTAAGGCAAGGACCGTTAAGATCGGCAAAGCGAAACTGGGGGGAAGCGATTTAGACCTCCGTCCAAGATATGAGCAGATCGATCTTTTAAAGTATGATATTATTATGTGCCCTTATTGTGGATATGCGGCGCTCAGCAGATTTTTCAAGTTCCTCACCTCACCCCAGGCGAAGAATATACAGAAAGCGATTTCCTCAACTTTCAAGCCGCAGAAGGAGACGAAGGAGACTTATACCTATGACGAGGCGTTAGAGCGTTATAAACTGACACTGGCTAACGCGATTGTCAAACAGGCCAAGTCCAGTGAGAAAGCATATATCTGCTTAAAGACAGCATGGCTTTTACGCGGCAAGGCGGAGCATCTGGATAACACCCAGCCGGATTATGAAGAACAGAAGAAAGCATGTCAGGAAGAAGAAGATGAATTCTTGAGAAATGCGCTGGAAGGATTCCTGGCGGCAAGACAGACAGAGAGCTTTCCTATGTGCGGTATGGATGAGCCTACAGTGGATTATCTGATTGCGGTGACAGCGATGCGGTTTGAGCAGTACGATGTAACCAGCCGTCTGATTACGGGAATCATCACTTCTCCCAATGCCAATCCTCGTATGAAGGATAAGGCGAGAGACGTGAAGGATATGTTGATGAAGAAGATTAAGGAAAAAAATGCGGCCAGAAAGTAGCCGGCTGTACAGACAGATGAAAGAATTACCGATTCATATTCCGTTAGACCCAAAGAGCGGCAAAACGTTATACGAGCAGATTTACGAATATATCCGGGAAGAGATTAGGGCAGGACGGCTTTTGGCAAATGAAAAGCTGCCCTCCGCCAGGTTTCTTGCGCAGGATTTGCAGATTTCCAGGACCACCGTTGATATGGCTTACGGACAGCTGGTGGCGGAAGGATATGTGACGGCGCGTCCCAAGAGAGGATATTTTGTCAGCGCTCTGGAAGACTTATATGAGTTAAAGAAGTCTTTTGAGGAGAAGGAGACAAGGAAAGACCGGCCGGAAGATCAGTCGGTTAAGATGCGGGCAGATGTCTGCCGTTATGACTTTTCTCCCAATGTGATTGATATGAGTCTTTTTCCTTATGCCACCTGGAAAAAGATTACCAAGAACATTCTCGTAGATGCCAAGAGTCATATGTTTGCGCTGGGGGAGCCCCAGGGCGATGTGGAGCTGAGGACGACAATCTGCCGTTATCTCCATGCATCCCGCGGGGTGAACTGTGAACCGGAACAGATTATAGTGGGAGCAGGGAATGATTTCCTGCTTCTTTTATTGGAAAAGATTTTAGGACGCCATGTGCATGTGGCTATGGAGAATCCTACCTATGTAAGGGCCTATAAGATTTTTCGCTCCTTCGCTTACCCGGTGTCGCTGATTCCGGTGGATGAGAAGGGAATCAAGGTGGATTGTCTGAAAAGGACAGATGCAAAGATTGCCTATGTGATGCCCTCCCATCAGTATCCCACAGGGGTTTCCATGCCGATTGGACGGCGTATGGAACTCTTAAAATGGGCCGCAGAGGGAAAGGAACGCTATCTGATCGAGGATGATTACGACAGCGAATTTCGTTATAAGGGGAAACCCCTGCCATCCCTGCAGGCGTCCGACACAGCAGGGCATGTGATTTATATTGGTACTTTTTCCAAGGCGATCGCGCCGGCAATTCGTATCAGCTATATGGTACTTCCATACCCTTTGTTGGAGAAATACAGGCGGGAATGCGGCTTCTTTTCCTCATCGGTGTCCCGCATCGATCAGACCATCTTAAATGAATTTATCCGGGATGGATATTTTGAACGATATCTGAATAAGATGCGCAAACATTACCGCATGAAGCATGACTTGCTTATGAATGAGATCAGGCCGTTGGAAAAGCAGTTCAAGATTACGGGCAGCAATGCGGGACTGCATATCCTATTGACAGATAAGAGAGGCAGGAGCGAGGCGTCTTTGGAGGAGGCTGCCAGAGCCCAGGGGGTGAAAACCTATCCTTTGGGAGAATTTCGGATGGGAGAAGGGACAGCATCAGAGGCGGATGGAGAAAGCGGTTATCATAAGGCGGCGGCCATGATCTTAGGATACGGAGGGCTGTCTTTGGAGGACATTTGTGCAGGAATCAGGATACTAAAAAAAGTCTGGTCTTAGAGGATATTTCTAAGACCGGACTTTTGTCGTCTCGGTAAGCAGCATCCTATTTATGATAAGTGATTTTTTTCAGCATATTTAAAAAAGAGGCAGTTTCCTCATACAACATCTCCGGGTGGAAGGAGGCATCCTGAAAACGGGCATCCATCAGCCCGTCGATGGTGTAATCAAGCATTTCATCCAGTTTGTCAAAATCCACATCCGCTTGGAACAAAGTGCGGTCAGTCTGATTCTTTAAGACCGCATATACATCGCTTAATACATTTCGCTGCCGTTCTATGGCGGCGAGTGCTTCGTTCATGTTCTCGCGGCGGCAGCGGTTTAAGAACATCTGCATATAAGGATAATTTTTGAGAACCTGCATTTTAGCGTATTCCATCTGTTTGCGAAGCTCAAAATAGTCTGTTGTGGTGGAAGATACACCGCTGGTCAGTTCCAGTTTCATGAATCTGACGCTGTAGTCGTAGAGAAATGTATAGAGTCCAAGCTTACTTCCAAAATAATGAAATAAAAGTCCCTTGCTGATTCCGGCTTCTGTTACGATATCGTCTGTACTGGCATGTTTATAGCCGCCCATGGAAAATACTTTCAGGGAGGCATTGATCATGCGGTCCTGTTTTTCTTTCTTTAAATCAAAAAATTTCTCGTTCATGTTCTCCCCAATTCTGCATAAATTGACCTTTTTGGTCGATTTATACTATAGCACAAATAGAAGAAGGTTTCAATGTCCTGTGAAAAACTAGTTTCCAGAAATATTTCTGGTACAAGATGTTGTGGGTAAAAAGTTTGGAAAATGGAAAAACAATAAAATTTTTAATAATATTTAGTCTGACACGAAGCAGATGCAATTAGTGTATTTCTTGGAAATTTACTTTTTTATAATTTTTTTGTACATATTCCCTTTTCATTTTCGTAAAATAGTATTAATATAATGATATAACAGACGGTGAAAGGAGAACACTGATGGCGAAGAAATTAGGTAAATTTTTAATGGTGACAGCGGCTCTTGGCGCCGTGACGGCGGGAGCGTATTATTATCTCAAGAGTAAAGATGCTCTCGTAGATGATGATTTTGATGACGACGATGATTTCGATAACTTTGATGAGGATTTGGATGAAGACGGGGCTGCGAAAGAGGCGGACCGCAATTATGTGGATTTAGATCTTCAGAAGGCTGACGATTTCAAGGAGGGCATAAGCGCTGATCAAGCTGATGCGGCCGAGAAAGTTGTGGGCGGTGTGAAAGAAGCTGCACAGAAAGTCGAGGAGAAGGTGGAAGAGTTCTTCGATGATGATGACAATGATGGTTCCATGGATGCAATGTAGGACAGAAATCATATAAATACAAAGAATGATGCAGGCGGTCCGGTTGATATAACCGGGCCGCCATTGTGCTGTCTTTCCTATTTATTCATCTTGTATGGCGCATCCGCCGGGTAACCTCCTTTTAATTTCTGCATCCCCCGTTGAATGGCGTCTTTTGAGTTTTTCCAATCGGCATCCTTGTTGCGGTAATCGAATTTCTCTACCAGCCAGGCCACATCCTCATACAGGCGGTTCATGTTCTGTTCCATCAAGGGGAAGACAAGATTGTAGAATTCAGTCTTTTCCTTATCATTTAGATGGGTGTCAGCGGCTTCGCACAGATCGCCGAAGTGATGGAGACAAAAGCCCTTGCTGTTTTTTACCTTCTCTCTAAATTCCGGATCTTTCTTATACATGACAAAAAAGGTGTCAAGATAGCGGTCGTAAGTGTCTGCATAACGTTTACAGATATAGCAGGACTGTTCTTTCTTCGCAGTCCAGATACCGATGGGATTTGTGCGTTCAGTCTGTTTCCGGAACTTATCTTTCAAAGAGGTTTTGACCGGCTTGAAGGCTTTGATCTGTTCCTGCAGTTCCCGGTTCATCTGCACATAATGTGTTTTTAAAATCCAGGCATTGCCCAGCGTGTTGCCGTAGTCAAACATTTTCTTGAAGTGTTCTCTACAGAACCCGTCTTTGTCTGTCTGCTCGCGCACATCACTTTCCATGTAGGAGGAGCCGGAACCTAAGACGAAATCGATGAGGTCCTGCTCAACGTTTCTTTCGATGAAACAGAAGGGACATTCGTCATTGGCGTTCATGGCATCGTTTAGGGGGATGGTGTAGAGTTTTTCTTTCATATGAGGAGGCTCCTTTCAAGGGTGGTTTATTGACTTGTATAGTAATTTAGCTGCTTTTAGCGCGTGAATTGTATGACTTCATTATAGCATTTGCGGGTGGGGATGGAAAGGGGTGGGGAGTGTCCATGGGGAAGCCAATCGAAAAAATACCGAGAGTGAACAAATGTTCGAAAAATATATTGATATTTACAGCCGCTTATGTTACAATTAAGAATATAAATAACAGATATGGGTGTACAGAGTACTTTGTTTGTTCATGAAGCGGATCTATTTGTAAACAGAGAGTGTTATTGGCAGTGGAAAACTATAAAAGGAGTTGCGTGAAATGGCAATTGAACAATATACGGAAAGCCTTACGCTAAAAGAGATGAAATGTGTGATTGGGAAGAACTCATTTGGCGATGTTCTTCCACAAGGAGATGTCTTAGACATAGATAAAATCGACAAAATATTGAAGCGGGCGGGTGGGAAACCAAGAGAATGTGAACTGGAAGATTATTCTCAGGGTGGAAAAGGCAAGGCAAAACCAGAATATATCATAACCTTTCATGATGATATTCATACATTGATTGTTGTGGAGTGCAAAAATAGCAGTAAAAAACATTGCAGCGAAAAACGAAACAGACCGAGTTCCTTTGCGGTAGATGGCGTTTTATACTATGCAAAATTTTTAAAGGATGAATATAATGTCATTGCGATTGCCGTGAGCGGAACAACCACTCAGAATATGAAGGTAGATACTTTTTATTGGATGAGAAGGCAGGACAAATATACGGTGTTGGAAAAAGCAAAAGATATTATTTTAGAACCACCAAATTATGTAGAATTGATACGGGGGAACAGACTAAAAAAAGCATATTCCTTAGATGAGATTAGAAACACTGCTATTGACATGCATAATGCTTTAAGAGAAATCAAGGTAACAGAATCTCATAAGCCGATTTTTATTGCAGGAATATTGATTGCGTTAAACGATAACGATTTCTCCAAAAGTTATTCTTCCCTGACGTCCTATAAGTTGATAATACAAAATATTCAAAATGCCATAGAAAATGTTCTTAAAGATAGTGATATTAAGAGCAATAGAATAAGTTATATAAAACAGGTTTTTAGTACTCTTCAGGATAATACGAAATTTGCAGAAATCCCGTTAGGATATTCTAAGTCCATTACCTGGTATATTGAACAGCTGGAAATGAAAATTAAGCCAATGATGGATTATGCAGACAGTACAGTTGACGCTCTTGGAGTATTTTATCACGAATTTATTAAATATTCAGGTGGTGACGGCAGTGGGCTGGGTATTGTTCTGACACCTCAACATTTGACAGAATTTATGTGTGATCTGGCCGGAGTAAATAAGAATAGCCGGGTAGTTGATATATGCTGTGGCTCAGGCTCTTTTCTCGTGACTGCCATGAGCAAAATGTTTCGGAATGCAAATGCGGCGGAAATTGAAAACATCCGTAATAATGGATTATATGGCGTTGAATTTGATGACGGGCTTTATACATTAGCTATTGCGAATATGATTATTCGCAAAGACGGTAAATCAAATATTTATAAAGGCGATTGTTTCAATAAAGATATTACTGACGAGCTTAAAGGCAGGAATATAAATATAGGCTTAATTAACCCGCCATATTCACAGAAAGATGTTGTTGAGCTGGAATTTGTTGAACATTTGTTAGATATTCTCGCTGTGGGAGGAACAGGAGTTGTTGTTGTTCCAATGAGCTGCGCAATCGGCACAAAGTTCAAAGATGTAAGAGAACGATTGATGAAGAAAAATACATTGCAGGCTGTATTTTCCATGCCTGACGACATTTTCTATCCAACAGGAACAAATGTGTGTGTTATGGTCTGGACAGCGCATACACCCCATGATAGCAAGCAGGAAACCTTTTTTGGCTATTGCAAAAACGATGGTTTTGTAAAACGCAAAAAATTAGGAAGAATTGATGCTTTCGGAAAATGGGAAAGCATTGAAAAAGAATGGTTGAAATTATATAGGAACAAGGATGTTGTTGACGGCTTGTCTGCAAGACACTGTGTTGGATATGGTGACGAATGGCTGTGTGAAGCATATATGCAGACGGATTATTCCAAATTGACACAGGATGATTTCCAGCAGACTGTGAATGATTATCTGGCATATTTGATAAAGAGCGGTGAATTCTATGAAGATCAGTGATTTATTTGATGTAAAATATGGTGTGAATCTTGAATTGTCCAGCTGTGAAAAAATGGATTGGAAAGATGATAAAGGAATCAATTTTGTTGCCAGAACTTCAATAAATAATGGCGTAGTGGCCAAAGTCGCAAAAATAGATGACATAGAGCCACAGGCGGCGGGGACATTGAGTTGCGCGGCGGGTGGAAGTGTCTTGTCTACATTTTTACAAACGAAGCCTTATTACAGTGGACGCGATCTTTATGTCCTGACACCCAGGAAAGAAATGACCATAAATGAAAAGCTTTATTGGTGTATGGCAATAAAAGCCAATGCATATAGATTTAATTATGGCAGACAGGCAAATAAAACGCTAAAAGACATTATACTTCCAGACATAATACCGGATTGGGTTAAAATAACTAAAATAAACCCTGTTTCAACAGGAATTGCAGGTTTCGACATATTCAATATTGATGATTGGAAAAGTTATACGATGGATTCTCTATTTCGATTTGTAAAAGGGAAACGATTAACTAAGGCAGATATGATTCCGGGGTACATAAATTATTTGGGAGCAATTAGTGAGAATAATGGTATCCGAGAAAAAATTGAGACAGATTATTGCTGGGAGCCAAATTGTATTACCGTAAATTATAATGGAAGCGTTGGAGAGGCCTTTTATCAATCAAAGCCATTTTGGGCGTCTGATGATGTAAATGTTTTATATGCAAAAGATTTCTGGAAAATGAATAAGTATATCGCAATGTTTCTCATAACTGTGATGAAAGCCAATAAGTATCGTTTTGGGTATGGAAGAAAATGGACCATAGAGAAAATGAAAGAGACAATAATAAAACTGCCGAGCCGGGCAGATGGGGCGCCAGATTTTATATATATGGAAAAATATATAAAATCCTTGCCTTATAGTGATAGAATTTAAAATGTTTCATAAAGCACAGTGAGGAGCGGAGCATGAAAGATAAGAAGATTAGGCTTGTGGTTACGGATTTGGACGGTACTTTGCTGAATGACAGGAAGGAAGTGCCGGCGGGATTTGAAGAGTGGGTATGCAGTCATCCGGAGATTAGAACTGTGATTGCCAGCGGCAGGCAGTATTATAATATGTATAAGCTTTTTCCGAAGGCGGCAGAGAAACTGGTATTTATAGCGGATAATGGCGGTTTGGTGGCCGATCGGGGTGAATTTATTTATGTCAATACGATGAGACCGGAAACAGTGGAGGCATGTGTGGAGCGTTTTTATGGGAAAGACGGGCACAGTGTTATTTTGTGTGGTGAGAAGTCGGCCTATATGAAACATGGCAGCTCACAGCTGGAGAAAAACGCGCATATGTACTATGAGAGGCTGGAATTTACGGACGATCTGGCAGGATGTATGGTAAAGGACAGAATCATTAAACTGGCGGTGTTTATTGAAGATCACAACGCTGTCACTTACTATGCCGGTCTGCAGGATATACCGGACGGTGTGAAGGTAGTGCTGTCAGGAGACTGTTGGCTGGATATTGCAAACGAAGAGGTGAGCAAAGGCGCGGCGCTGCAGTTTTTACAGAGCCGCTGTCAGATAGAGCCTGCTGTGTGTATGGCCTTTGGGGATTTTCTGAATGATGAGAGTATGATGCGGCAATGCGCGGAGAGTTATGCCATGAGCAACGCCCATCCCGGCTTAAAGGAAGTGGCAAAGTACATTGCGCCGTCTAATGAGGAGGCAGGGGTGATGAGGGTATTGGAAAATCTTAGAAGCGAATAAAGAGTTTCCATAAATTCTAATAAAAGGGAGTGTAATGATGCAGACGCAGATTCCGATGCTCAATGAGGACAAAGAGGATATTTTATCGCAGGTGGAGTGTTTCGCGCTGGACATGGACGGCACCATTTATCTGGGGAAGCAGTGGATAGACGGCGCTAAGGAGTTCCTTGCACAGATTGAAGAGTCCGGCAGAAACTATGTTTTCCTGACAAACAATTCCTCTAAAAATGCGGCCGTCTATGTGGAGAAACTGGGACGGATGGGACTCACAGTGGGGGAGGAGAAGATCATTACCTCCGGGCAGGCCGCCATTTATTATCTGAAGAAGCATTTTCCGGAAAGCAGGGTATTTCTTCTGGGCAATTCCCTGCTTAAAGAGGAGTTTGTACAGGCGGGCATCTGTCTTGAGGAGGAACATCCGGACGTGGTGGTAACGGCTTTTGATACCAGTCTTGATTATGCGAAGCTGTGCAGAGTCTGTGACCATGTGCGGGCCGGTATCCCCTATATTGCCACACATCCGGATTATAACTGCCCTACGGAAGACGGGTTTATTCCGGATGTGGGTGCGATACATGCTTTTATTCATGCATCGGCCTTTCGCTATCCTGACCGGATAATCGGCAAGCCGAATGAGGATATCATAGAATATTTGACTACTAGAGTCAAAACCGAGCGGGCACACATTGCCATGGTGGGAGACAGGCTGTATACGGATATTGCGGCGGGCAGAAACCATGGGCTTAAGAGTGTGTTGGTCTTAAGCGGGGAAGCGTCCATGGAAGATGTGAAGGTTTCTGAGACCGTACCGCATCTGATTTTTCAATCGGTGCGGGAGATGATACCCTTGCTGAAAAGCCGGAGGATAGATGCATGAATGTTTTTTGGCAGTAAAAGTAAGAAACTGTGCAAAATACATAAATAGGCTGTGTAATTTCTGGTTAAAATGGCAAAAATGAGTAATAAGTGAAATAACCTCTTGCAAAAATTGTGGTTAGGTTATATACTTAACCCAAGAAAGCGGAAACGTTACCGGTGACGATACCGAAACTGTTACCGATAAGGTTTCCAAAACCAAACAACTAACTTTAATCTATTGAAAGGGAGAGAAAAGATCATGAAAAAGAAAATTGTTAGTACAATACTTTGTGCGGCGATGATTTCTACCATGTTAGCAGGCTGCGGCGGCGGTTCTGATAACGGCGGTGCATCGCAGGCTCCGGCAGCAGACGATTCTGCAACAGAGGCTCCGGCAGCAGACGATTCTGCAACAGAGGCTCCGGCAGCAGACGATTCTGCAGCGGAAGCTCCGGCTGCAGGCGGCGGTTCGGTTTACTGGCTGAACTTCAAGCCCGAGTCCGATGAAGTGTTACAGGAGGTCGCAAAGGATTACACCACAAAGACTGGTGTGGAAGTAAAGGTAGTTACCGCAGCTTCCGGCACATATTCCACAACACTGTTATCTGAAATGGACAAATCCGCACCTCCGACATTGTTTATCATCGGTAATCAGGCAGGCGTAAAAGACTGGAAAGACTACGCTTTGGATTTGACAGGTACACCGATTGCCAACGAGCTGAACACAGACGCTTATAACCTTTATGATGAGACCGGCAAGTTAGTTTCCATCGGTTACTGCTATGAGTGCTACGGCATCATCGTAAATCCTGACTTGATTGAAAAAGCAGGCCATACCATGGATGAGATCAAGAATTTTGAAGGATTAAAGACAGTGGCAGAGGACATTCACGCACGCGCAGGCGAGCTTGGGTTTGACGCTTTTAGTTCCTCCGACATGGATGATTCTTCTTCCTGGAGATTTACAGGACATATGGCTAACCTTGAGTATTACTACGAGCAGGAGGGAACACCCTGGACAGAGTGTCCGGCAACCATCTCCGGCAAGTACCTGGATAACTTCAAGAACCTGTATGACCTTTGCATCAACAACAGCCTGACAGATCCCAAGGAGTTAGCTACCGGCGGACATGATGCGGAGAACGAGTTCAAGACAGGAAAGGCAGCATTCTTTGTAAACGGTTCCTGGGAATATGAAGCGGTGAAGGGCGATGTACCGAACGCTACCATGATTCCTTATTACTGCGGCGTTGAAGGCGAGGAAAAGGCAGGCTTAAACTGCGGTACAGAGAACTGCTGGGCAATCAACAGCAAGGCTTCCGCAGAAGATCAGCAGGCTACCATGGACTTTATGGTTTGGTGTGTGACAGATCCTGACGCTTCCCGTAAGTTAGTGGATACCTTCGGTGTTATGCCTTATAAGTCAGCAGCAGAGTCCACCAACGGATTTTTGGCAGCAGCTGACAAATATACGGCTGACGGATGCTATGTCATGAACTGGGCAACCAACTTCCAGCCGAATGTAGATTCCTATCGTGCTACATTGGTAAGTGCTCTGAATCAGTACAATGCAGATCAGTCCGATGCAAACTGGGAGACAGTACGCACAGCATTTGTGGATGGCTGGGCAGCAGAGTATAATGCGGTCAACAACTAATCAGAGATTGGGAGACAAGAAAGAACCATAATACTGATGTATCAAACAGGTGGCGGAGCGGGCGTTTTATCCGCTCCGCCCTTTTCTTATTTCAAAACAACCAGGAGGTGATACCATGAAAAGCAAAAAAAATGCTAACACGAATTCCCTTCAAAAGGCTACAAGACGCTGGGGCGTTCTCTTTATGGGGCCTGTGCTGATTGCCTTTATCATTGGATTTGTTTGGCCCTTTATCCAGGGTATCTGGCTGTCTATGTGTCAGTTCCGCTTGATTTCTGATGCAAAATTCATTGGCTTTGGTAACTATGTGAAGACTTTTCAGGATGCTTCTTTCCGTCATGCGTTCTGGTATACGGCAATGTTCGCCATTGTATCGCTTGTCATAATCAATGTGCTGGCGTTTATCGTGGCGTATATCCTGACGCTGGGCATTAAGGGCAGCAACCTGTATCGTACCGTATTCTTTATGCCGAACTTGATCGGCGGTATCGTTTTGGGCTACATCTGGTCGATGATTTTCGATGGTATACTTGGCCGTTATCAGACTTCCATTTTGTTAGAAAGTAAATACGGCTTCTGGGGATTGATCATTCTGATGTGCTGGCAGCAGATCGGTTATATGATGATCATCTACATTGCAGGGCTGCAGAATGTGCCCGGAGATATTCTGGAGGCGGCACGCATCGATGGCGCGACTTCCATGCAGACCTTGTTTAAGGTAACGATTCCTAATGTAATGAGCTCCTTTACAATCTGTATCTTCCTCTCTCTGACAAACGGCTTCAAGCTGTTTGACCAGAACCTGGCGTTGACAGGAGGCCAGCCGTTTATCATTCAGCCAGGCGGAACGACCGTCAAGACGACAGAAATGCTGGCGCTCAATATTTACAATACCTTCTACAGTTCCAACACGACTTCCCAGGGTGTGGCACAGGCAAAGGCAGTTATTTTCTTCATTCTGGTGGCAGGACTGGGTCTGCTTCAGCTTAGCTATACACGTAAGAAGGAGGTGCAGCAGTAATGAATAAGAAGACGATTTCTGCCGCAAACCGGCACAAAACAATTCTTTCCGTGATATTGGCCGTGGTCAGCATTCTCTATGTACTTCCGGTGCTGGCAGTAGTGCTCAACTCTTTTAAACAGAATACTTTTGTAAAAACCGATACTTTTGCGCTTCCCACCGGGGAGATGAGCGCTGGTTTTGACAATTTTGTAAAGGGTATGACTTTTGGTAACTATCCCTTTGTAAATAGTGTGTTATACAGTGTTTTGATTACGTTACTCTCCACATTTTTAATTTTACTTTGTACCTCCATGGCGGCATGGTATATCGAGAGAGTAAATTCTCTTTTCTGTAAGGCAGTTTATTTCCTGTGTGTGTTCTCCATGGTGGTGCCTTTTCAGATGGTAATGTTCCCGCTTTCTAAAACGGCGGATAAACTGCATCTGAATACACCTTGGACGATTCCGATCGTCTACTTAGGATTTGGTGCCGGGCTTGCCATCTTCATGTTTGTGGGATTCGTGAAAGCGGTTCCGCTGGAAGTGGAAGAGGCGGCGTCTATCGACGGATGCGGACCGGTGCGGATATTCTTTCAGGTAGTTGTACCCATGTTAAAGCCGACCATGATTTCTGTAGGTATTCTGGAGATCATGTGGGTGTGGAACGATTATCTGCTGCCGGTATTAGTGCTTGATATCAATAAATACCGCACGATTCCCATTCATATCCAGTATCTGAAAGGTAGTTACGGTACGGTGGATTTGGGTGCAACGATGGCGCTTATCCTGATGAGCATTATTCCTGTTATCATTTTCTATCTGTCCTGTCAGAAGTATATCATCAAAGGTGTGGCAGCGGGTGCGGTAAAGGGTTAACCGTGTGTGTCTTTTGCAGGCTTTGAGAAAGCAGCGATATAGACAGTGCGTCCTTAGAGCATGATCAGGGAGAAAGCCTCTGATCATGCTTGCTATTTTATAGTAAATATTGTAAAATTCGTATAGAAATCGATTTCCGAACAGATTCGGAACGGTTGACAGGAAAGGAAATGTGGATGTTATGAGAAAGAGCGGTGTTTTGCTGCCAGTTTCCGCTATTCCGTCAAAGTATGGGATTGGCGCATTTTCCAAAGAGGCATATACCTTTATCGATCTGTTAGAAGAAGCGGGGCAGTCTTATTGGCAGATATTGCCGCTTGGCCCCACGGGCTACGGGGATTCGCCCTATCAGTCTTTCTCTACTTTTGCAGGGAATCCCTATTATATTGACTTAGAGTCGCTTGTGGAGGCGGGTTATCTGACGAAAGAGGATTGTGAGCAGTATGATTTCGGGGATGACGATGCTTATGTGGATTATGAAAAGATTTATCTGTCCCGGTTTAAGGTGTTAAAGAAAGCGTTTCAAAACAGCCAGATTAAGAAGGATGAAGCGTATCAGAAGTTTACGCAGGAGAATGCTTATTGGCTGGAGGATTACGCCCTTTATATGGCGGTAAAGAATGCCTTCGGCGGCAAGAGCTGGGCCGAGTGGGACGAGGATATTAAACTGCGCAAAGAGGCGGCGATGAAGAAATATGCCGCAGAGTATGCAGAGGAAGTGGCCTTTTATCAGTTCCAGCAGTATCTCTTTGCAAAACAATGGTTTGCATTAAAAAACTATGCGAACAAGAAGAAGATTGAGATTATCGGGGATATTCCCATCTATGTGGCTTTTGACAGTTCAGATACCTGGGCAAACCCGGAGCTTTTCCAGCTGGATGAGACGTTGACACCTGTGGCTGTGGCAGGATGCCCGCCGGACTCTTTTTCGGCGACAGGCCAGCTTTGGGGGAATCCGCTGTACCGCTGGGATTACCATAAAGAGACGGATTATGCGTGGTGGATGAAGCGAATCGATTACTGCTACAAGCTCTACGATGTGGTGCGGATTGACCATTTCAGAGGGTTTGACGAATATTATTCCATACCCTTCGGGGATGAGACGGCAGAGTTTGGACATTGGGAAAAGGGCCCCGGTTATGACATCTTTAAGACCATGAAGGCAACATTGGGCAGTAAGGCTGTCATTGCAGAGGATTTGGGTTTTTTGACTGATTCGGTCATTAAACTGGTGAAAAAGACCGGTTATCCCGGCATGAAGATTCTGCAGTTTGCATTTGACTCGAGAGAGGAAAGCGACTATCTGCCCCACAACTATGTGGCGAACAGCATTGCCTATACTGGAACCCATGACAACGATACCACGCTTGGATGGTATGATAAATTGAATCGAAAAGACAAGATGTTTGCCAAAAGATATCTGAATATCCGTTCCCGTAAGGATGTTCAGTGGGAGTTTATTCGTGCCGCGCTTGCCAGTGTGTCCGATACTTGCGTGATTCCCATGCAGGACTATCTGGGACTTGGCACAGAAGCCAGGACGAACATGCCGTCCACGCTGGGAACGAACTGGAAGTGGAGGATGCTGCCAGGGCAGTTTACGGAAAGCCTGGCTAAGAAGATCTATGATATGACGAAGCTTTACGGGAGAGTGAGCGGGTAAGAAGGGAAAATCAGGAATTCAGATGGCTGAGATTACGATTAAGGATATCGCAAAAAAATGCGGCGTTGGGGTCAGCACCGTATCCAGAGCACTGAATAATCATCCGGATATCAACCCGGAGACAAGAAATATGATTCTCAAAGTGATTGAGGAGACAGGGTTTATTCCCAACAACAGTGCCAGGAATTTAAAGAGGACAGATGCGAAATGCATCGCTGTTTTGGTGAAAGGTATCACGAACCCCTTTTTCAGTAGTATGATTCAGATTATTGAGGAGGAGACACAGCGCAATAAATACGCTCTGGTTCTGCGGCATGTGGAAGCCCAGGAGGATGAGGTGGATGTGGCTCTGGAATTGGAAAAGGAGAAGCGGCTTAGAGGCATTGTATTTTTGGGCGGTAAATTTGAACATACCGAGGAAAAAATCGGGAAATTGAATATACCCTTTATTTTCAGTACCATAGGCGTAAATATGTCCGATCGAATCGGGAAGGTGGAGTTTTCTAATATCGCGGTGGATGACAGGGCAGAGAGTGAGAAGATGACGGAATATCTGCTGGGGTTAGGGCACAGACAGATTGCCCTGATCACGGAGCGCTCGGAGCGTCCAATCGGACGTCTGCGTATGGAAGGATACAGGGAAGCCTATGCCAAACGAAAGCTTCCTGTGCCGGAGAACCTGATCTGCTATGTGCAGGAGGAAATCGAACACTACTCCATGGAAAACGGTTATCTGACGGCTAAGAAATTATTGGAATCGGGCGAGGAAGTGACAGCTATCTATGCGGTTTCGGACTCTCTGGCGATTGGGGCTTGCAGGGCGGTGCTGGAAGCCGGGAAGCGGATTCCGGAGGATATTTCCGTGGCAGGATATGACGGCATTGAGATGGGCGAGTATTATAATCCCAAGCTGACCACCATCAAACAGCCGGTGGAGGAGATTGCCAAAAGGACCATACGCCTGCTGTTGGATGTAGTTGCGGGCAGGAAAGAACATCAGCAGATTATTTTCCCGGCGGAACTGGTGGTACGTGAGTCCACCAGGAAATATCAGAAATAGAAGAAAGTGATAAAAAGAAGTGATGAAAACGCAGGTAAGATATTAAAATTTTTGTCTGCTCAGATTAGAATTATGATAGGCGGGATCGTTTGTGACATCTTGACTAAACCAGTCGAGAGGAAGAAACGCTTCCGCCATTTCTTGATTAGGAAACTCTACCTCAGCGATGACCAGGGAGTCAAAGGGTGCCTCAAAGATATCCAATTCCACGGATAGACTAATCTGGTCAATAGAAATTCCGGCAGATGACGTATATGTCGTATCAAACTGCGGGTGGTCAATGGGTATGACATAGCGTTTTTTAGAGATGATATTTCCGTCTGCCTTTTTCCGGAGATGATAGTAAGATGCCTCATTTAGGGGAAGATTGTACTCCTCCCTGGCAAGGAGTCCTTTGCCTTTATAGGTCAGATAGAAGTCGTCGTCCTGCCGGCGGATTCTGACAACAGGGTCAGTGTTGAGATAGGCCTGTTCGATGATACGGCAAGGATAGGCGGTTAGGTTGTCGGGCAGTTTGCTGATGGTGAATTTGCGTTCAATTTCCATAGTTTTACATTATCCTTTTCTTTTTCATAATTTTTGTGATCAAATTAGCTGCATTCCTATTATAGCAGAAAGCAGATAAGCATACAGGTTTCTTTTTTAAAATCCTATGGAAGGATAGTGCAATAAAGGGTATAATATGAGAAAAGCAATGCATTTTATGGATATTAACCAAGGAAGTCATCGTTATGAATCGTGATCTGACAAAAGGCAATGTAACCAGTTCTCTGCTGCTGTTTGCGGGACCAATGATTCTGGGGAATCTGTTGCAGCAATGTTATAATATAGTAGATACCTGGGTGGTCGGCAGGTATGTGGGCGCGGACGCTTTGGCGGCGGTCGGTTCTTCCTATACCTTGATGACCTTTTTGAATTCTTTGCTGATCGGTCTGTGTATGGGAAGCGGAGCTGTTTTTTCTTATTATATTGGACAGGGTGCCAGACAGAAGGTGAAGTCCTGTGCTCAGACTTCCTTCGTGTTGATTGGCATACTGGCGGTGGTGATCAGTGTGGCGGTGCAGTGTTTGAGAGAACCGATTTTGCGGCTGCTTCGTACACCTATGCAGCTTATGCAGATGACCGATGCGTATCTGGTGATTATCTTTGCGGGCATTGTGTTCATTTTTCTCTATAATTATTTTGCCTTTTTACTGCGGGCGCTGGGCAATTCGGTGGTGCCGCTTTGTTTCCTGGGCGTGGCATCGGTGTTAAATATTGGTCTGGACTTGTTCTTTGTGCTAAAGCTTAACTGGGGCCTGCAGGGCGCCGCGTTGGCCACGGTGATCGCCCAGGCGGTGTCGGGTGTGGGACTTGGCGTTTATATCTGGAAGCGGGAACCCTTCTTTCGGTTTTCCCTGCGGGAATTTATGCAGGGGGAAAAGCCGGCAGCGGAGATTTGTAAGTATTCCGGTATGACCTGTATGCAGCAGTCGGTCATGAATTTTGGCATTCTGATGGTGCAGAGTCTGGTAAACAGCTTTGGACCGGCGGTGATGGCGGCTTTTGCGGCTACGGTGAAGATTGATACCTTTGCCTATATGCCGGCCCAGGAGTTTGGGAATGCTTATTCCATCTTTATTTCCCAGAATCACGGCGCCGGGGAGGCCAAGAGAGTGAGAGAGGGAACCAGAAAGGCATTGGGAGTCTCGGCGGTGTTCTGTGCGGCGGTCTCGGTAGTTGTCTTTGCGCTTGCACGGTATTTGATGCTGATTTTTGTGAAAGCGCAGGATACCCAGATTATAGAAATCGGTATGCAGTATCTGCGGATTGAAGGGGCATTCTATGTAGGAATCGGCATTTTATTTCTGCTTTATGGGTATTTCAGGGGAATTAACCGGCCGGGAATTTCTCTGGTGCTGACGATCATTTCTTTGGGTACGAGAGTGGTATTGGCATACATATTGGCGGCAGTCCCGGCCATCGGTGTTTTGGGCATCTGGTGGGCGATACCTATAGGCTGGGCGCTTGCGGATGCGGTGGGTATCGCGGCTATGGGCGGTATGAAAGCCGGCGGGGCAAAGAGTCCGCAAAAAATGAAAATAGACGGTTAGGTAAGTGCAAAACTGTGTTTTCAAAAGGTTTCCGTTGTACAAAATAGACAATCACCGTAGGGCACGCTTGCGCTGCACTGCCGCTCGCAGCGGTGCATAAGACGCCAGAGTACGGCGTCTAAACACCGGCGGCGGCAAAGCACCCTACTTGCGATTTGTCTATTTTGCACAACTGCTTTCTTGAAAGAATCAGTTTTGCAATTACCTAAAACAGACAGGAATGGAAGGGAGAACAAGATGAGTAAGATTGCAGTATTTTTTGGTACGGGTTATGAGGAGATTGAGGCGCTGACGGTGGTGGATATCCTGCGCAGGGCCGGTGAGACAGTGGAGATGGTCTCCATCACAGAGGAAAGGACGGTTGCAGGCTCTCACGGCATTGCAGTGGGTATGGACAGTACGCTTTTAGAAGTTGATTTTGACAGTGTGGATGTGCTGGTGCTTCCGGGCGGTATGCCGGGGACGACCAATCTGGAAGCCTGCCAGGCGTTGATGGAGCAGGTGGATGTTTTTGTGGCCGCGGGTAAGACTGTGGCAGCAATCTGCGCAGCGCCCAGTATTTTAGGACATCGGGGACACTTAAAGGGAAGGAAGGCATGTTCTTATCCCTCCATGGAGAGTCATTTGGAGGGGTCGCAAGTTTCCCAGGACCCGGCAGTTACAGACGGCAATATCATCACAGGACGCGGCATGGGTGCGGCGATTGCCTTTAGCCTTGCGATTTTGGAAAAGCTGCAGGATAAGGAAGCGGCGGATAAGATGGCGGATGCGGTTGTGTATCCCAGGTAGTCCCTGCAGACAGCCCTAGGGAAGGACTTGTTTGAGCTGGTATTTTTTCAGTTAAAAAATTGCTTGCAATATAGCAAAACTTACCATAATATTTTCCCGTCATCCGAACATACTAACATCAAGATAAGCGAACAAACCAAAGCGCGTCACAGAGACTACGTCACTGAGATAAGCGCAGGGAGCGAGCGCTTATCTCAATATAGATAAAGAATGGAAAACATTCAAATGTATTTTCGGAGGTGAAAAAAGATGGCAAGCAACAAGACGAATAGAGTAGAAGTTCCTGAAGCAAAAGCAGCTATGGACCGTTTCAAGACTGAGGTAGCGTCTGAGTTAGGTGTAAACCTGAAAGAGGGTTACAACGGCGACCTTACTTCCAAAGAGGCTGGTTCTATCGGCGGCGAGATGGTTCGTAGAATGATCAAGAGCCAGGAAGAGCAGATGAAGTAAGCGGTCGAATGTAGAGCAATACGCTATGTGAAGACGCAGAACTTTCTGTAAAAAAAGCATAAGAGAACAATAAGAGAAGGGCAATCCGTTTGTCAAAGGCAGGCGGGTTGCTTTTCTTTTTGGAAACAGTAAGGTAGATAATTGATGCAGTTTGTGTTAAAATTTTAGAAAATATATATGTTGGCGGCAGATGGTCTGCACCAGGATATTGTCATGTGAGAAGAGGGATATATTTTATTTATGTGAGGGGGAATGAGATGCTAAACTATGTATGGTACAGCGTGAAAAAAAGAAAGCTGGCGAATCTGGTTACGGTGGGCATCAGCGTCATGCTGGTGGTGCTTCTTCATCTGTACTTTGGGAGTGTCCGCAGCTACCAGAACCAGCTGGCAGATCTTTCGAAGAATGTGCCCATATATTGCCAGGTTTCCAATCTGAGCGGAACTCTGGTGAACGGGTTGTTTACGCCGAAGCGGATTGTGGATGCCCTGGAACAATCGGACCAGGTGAAAGAGTTGTCTTATATGACGGTCATGATGGCGGGTGAGGGTGATTTTAAGGAAGCGGAGTATTCCAAATATCTGCATTTGTATGTTGTGGGCGCCAACAACGCGAAGGCTGTGGGAGAGTTGACGAATGATATGATCAGTATGGAGCCTGAGGCTGTGGATGATTTTTTTGCCTCTGACAGGATGGAGTGCATCGTCAGTGAAAAGGTGCTAAAGAGGCGGGGATGGGAGATTGGAGACAGGATTATTTTAAAATGTTATTATTATGATGCTTCCAGTGAATTTCACAAATTGGAGATACATCCCATGGGCGGTGTGGTGGAAGTTGAGATTGTGGGCACCATGGAAGATCTTGCGGGCAAGACAAATGCGATCAGTACGGATATCGTGATACCGGCTAGGACGGTGCAGAATATTTTTGCCCAGTTTGAAGTTCCATTCTTTGCAGACACCGTTGCTTTTCATGTGAAAGACCCGCTGAACCTGGGGGCCTTCAAAGAGGAAATGCAGGAAATCGGCTTGATGGAGATATCCCGGGAGGCGGCGGAATCTTATCCGGGATGCGCCCTGATGGTCCGGGATGCGAATTTCATAGCCAGCGCCACGGATTTAAGACATGCCATAGAATTGATGCAGTCCTTTTTCCCGGTGGTGTGTGTTCTGGTCCTGATGATTGGTTATGTGGTCAGTTATCTTTCCGGCAACAGCAGGAGGGATGAATTCGCCCTGCTCAGGCTGCAGGGGGTGAAGAAGGGCAGAGCTTCTTTGCTGTTTTTGGCAGAACAGATGCTGTTGGTCCTTTTGGGAAATCTTGTGGGGGATGTGGCAATAGCGCTGACAGGCCCCGCAGTTTCTACAGTGGCGGTTGTAAACGGCGTGATTCTTACCGCCTATCTGATCGGGGCAGCAGCGGCATATGGACGGATGAGTCAGAGCAGTGTGGTGTATCTGTTGTCCACACAACATTGATGGAAAAGAAAAATTGCAGGGGTTGTTACAATAGACAGATTGGGGGAAATTTGAGTGGGTAAAATCATTGAAGCGGAAAAAGTGGGATATATTTATCAGTCAAAATATCAAAAGACCAAGGCCCTGACAGAGGTAAGCTGTTCTTTTGAGCAGGGGAGAGTGTATGCGATCACCGGCAAGTCCGGCAGTGGCAAAAGTACTTTTCTTTCTCTTCTGGCGGGACTTGACGTGCCCACGGAGGGAACTTTATACATAGATGGCAAGGATATTCGTGAAATTGACAGGGACAGTTACCGGATGAACCGGGCGTCCGTGATCTATCAGGCATTTCATCTGTTCCCGCTTTTGACTGTGTTGGAAAACGTAATGTTTCCCATGCAGTTACAGCATGTGCCGAACAAAGAAGCGAAAACGCGGGCACAGGAGTTTCTTAGCAAAGTGGGGCTGACGGAGAGTTTGTACGGCAAGATGCCGAATATGATCAGCGGCGGAGAACAGCAGAGAGTGGCCATCGCAAGAGCCATGGCATCCGGCGGACAGATTCTTCTGGCGGACGAGCCTACCGGGAATCTGGACAGCCAGAATGAAAAGGTGATTGTGGATTTGCTCTGTAAACTGGCCCATGAGGAGAACTACGCGGTGATCGTTGTCACCCACAACCAGAAGGTGGCCGAGGCGGCAGATGTAGTTTATGGCATGTTGGACGGTGCGCTGGAGGTGGTGCGTGAATGAAAAACAGTTTAAAGCAGATGGCACGGACGCCTGTGCGGACGGCACTTTTTCTGGTTTTGATGGTGGCGGCGGCGCTTCTTATGACCCTGGGGGCCTGTATTTGGCTTAAAGGAAACCGGACTATGGCACAGTATGAGGACCGCTTTATGACTATCGGGACGGTACGGCAGGTTCCGGATTCTTTCGAGCAGACACTGGAGTGGAACGCGGAGACCAAGGATTATGATGTGAGGAAAAGCGCCCAGTACAGTTCCTACTATACGCCGGAGGATATGCTTTTTCCGGAGGCAGAGTATATGGCGGGGCCGGAACAGAGAGCCCTCTATATTTCTTACGGGCCGGAGTATCTGATGTATAATGTGAGTTTGAATCCGTCCGCATTGTCATCTAGTTTTTTGATTGCGGAATTTAAGCCCATGGAGGATTGTATGCCCGACGAATCGGTAAAGATTCAGATTACAAAGGTGGTCGGCGGAGACCAGAGGATGGAAGGGGTGGTGGGTAATTTCTGTGATCATAAGAATCCCAGCCCCAAGATGCTGTATAAGGATAAGACCTATGTTGCTCAGCTGAACACTTATTTGTACATACATGGAAGCATGTATGACGAATTGATGAAATCAAAGAATGAGGTGCATATTGGCCTTGAGTATATACCGGCTTCCCTGGAAACAGGCCTGTGCCGGCCGGATGGCAGTGTAGTGGAGGATGCCTTTCGCGGAGGAGAGGAGATTTTTGAGGTTACGGACGGCTTTTACGAGACGGACGCAGGGAAGAGAATCCTGAATTTGGCGCAGTCGGCAGGAATCTGGCGGCAATGCCAGCCAGTTACCGGAACCAATAAAACCTGTCTGCTGATGCCCTTTTATAACAAGCAGGCTTATATCAGCGAGGGAAGGGATATCAGTGCGGAGGAATATGCCTTGGGCAGTAAGGTGTGCCTGGCGCCCAGGACTTTTATGGAGAACAACGGTCTGGTTCTCGGCGATCGGGTGAAGGTACAGCTTCTTTATACGGATACACGTGTGAACGCGGGAAGGAGATTCTGGCTGGATGGCTCCATTGGCTTTTACAGCGGTCTGGTGGATGAAAATGGGGACCCTCTTCAGGTGTTTGAGTCTTCTGAATATGAAGTGGTGGGTATTTATGATGTGACGATCAGCGGCATGGACAGCATTTTTGACCCGGGTGCGGATGAGCTGATTGTGCCCATGGAGTCTATCGAGGCACGGGATGGGAAGAATCTGCTGGCCTGCGGGCCGATGACGGACGCCACTTCTTCTTTCCAGATTCCCAACGGGAGCATTGATGAATTCTTAAAAGATTTTGCAGAATACGGGCCGGATAAGCTGGAAATTACTTTTTATGATATGGGATATTCTCAGCTGAAGGCGGGCATTGATAATATGAAGAAGATTTCTCTGTGTCTGCTTGCGGCAGGTGTGATCTTGACAGTGCTTTTGCTGTTTTTCTTTAGTCACCTGTTTATTACCAAACAGGCGCGGCGCACGGCCATTGAGCGGTCTCTTGGCATGAGAAAGGACAAGTGCCGCTGGTCTATGGTATCGGGGTTTGCCCTGCTTGTGTGCACCGGGGCGGTTATAGGCTCTCTGGCAGGTGCAAAGATATCCGGTAAGGTCTCTGTAGTCAATGCCGGGAAGAGCTATTATGAGACCACCTATACGGTGGGATTGACTAATATGGACAATGAGATTGTGGTGGAGGAAGCGGCGGACAGCAGAACACCGGCGCTTTGGAGCACAGTGTTTATTGTGGCGGCAGGTGTGGGAATCGCATGGGCGAAGATGAACAGGAGCCTTAAGCGGGAGCCCATGCAGTTATTGTCGGAGAGACAGGAAGAAAATTAAGACGTCTGCAAAGGTTTTTTTCCAGTGGTTTTTTCCAGTGTAAAAAAAGCTAGTATTTTCCACGGCTATATGCTATAATATCTCGATGACTGTGGCTGGAATCGTCGTGTGCGGTGGAAGAGCACAGGAAGAGGCGTTCTAATAAAATCATTTATGTTGCAGAGGAATTGAAGGAGGAGCTTACTGGAATGAGTTTACAGGTGGAGAAACTGGAAAAGAACATGGCGAAACTGACCATTGAGGCAGGTGCAGACGAACTGGAGAAGGCGATTGAGAAGGCTTACCAGAAGCAGAAAAAAAAGATTAGTATCCCTGGCTTTCGAAAAGGTAAGGTGCCGCGCCAGATGGTGGAGAAAATGTACGGCAAAGAGGTGTTTTATGAGGATGCGGCCAATGAGCTGATTCCGGATGCTTACGATAAGGCGCTGGACGAGTGTGAGGAGGATATCGTATCTTCTCCGAAGATTGAGGTGGTGCAGATTGAGGCAGGGAAACCCTTTATCTTTACGGCCACAGTTGCCTTAAAGCCGGAAGTAAAGCTGGGCAAGTATAAAGGCGTGCAGGTTGATCAGATGGATACGGAAGTGACCGATGAGGAAATCGATCAGGAGATCAACAAGGAACGCGAGAATAATGCAAGAAATATTACGGTAGATAACCGTCCGGTGAAGGACGGCGATATAACCACGCTTGATTTTGAGGGATTTGTGGACGGCGAGCCTTTTGAGGGCGGCAAGGGCGAAGATTATCCGCTGACCATCGGTTCGGGCGCGTTTATCCCTGGATTTGAGGAGCAGCTTGTGGGCGCCGAGATTGGTAAGGAAGTGGAAGTGAAAGTGACCTTCCCGGAAGATTATCAGGCAGAGAATCTGCAGGGGAAAGAAGCGGTCTTCAAATGTACGATCAAGGAGATTAAAGAGAAGGAACTTCCCGAACTGGACGATGAGTTTGCCAGCGAGGTATCTGAATTTGAGACCATGGCAGAGTACCGTGAGAGCGTGAAGAAGAGCCTGACGGAGAAGAAAGAGAAAGATGCGAAGAACGCCAAAGAAGAGGCGGCTATTCAGGCAGTTGTAGAGGATTCCGAGATGGAGATTCCTGAGCCTATGTTGGAAAGCCAGCAGAAGCAGATGGTGGATGAGTTTGCACAGCGCATCACCATGCAGGGGCTTTCTATGGAACAGTATTTCCAGTTTACGGGCACCAACTATCAGAAGATGGTAGAGCAGGTAAAACCGCAGGCTTTAGAGAGAATCAAATCCAGACTTGTGCTTGAGGCAGTGGTGAAAGCCGAGAACATTGAAGTGACGGAAGAAGATTACGAGAAAGAGCTTGAGACCATGGCGGAAGTATATCAGATGGAGATCGCCAAGGTAAAAGATCTTATGGGCGAGCGTGAGAAGAAAAACATCATGCAGGATTTGGCGGTCAGAAAAGCGGCTGAGTTCATTACGGACAATGCAGAGGAAAGCAAAGCAAAATAGAAATTTAAGGTGGTACAATCTGTTATAAGAAGATTTGCCACCTTATACTGAATGTAGGAGAAAGATTGAAAAATAAGTCTGATGACCTTATTTTTCAATCGGAAATTTGTGCAGAAGCGTCACAAATTTCTCTGATCGCAGAACCGAATTTGAGATTCGGTTCGCGGTCCTCAGCGTAAAACGCTTCGGAATGGAGGAAATTATGGCTTTAATACCTTATGTCATTGAACAGACATCTAAAGGAGAGCGTTCTTACGATATTTACTCGAGACTGTTAAAAGAGAGAATCATCTTCCTGGGAGAGGAAGTCAATGATGCCAGTGCCAGTGTGATCGTGGCACAGCTTCTGTTCTTAGAGTCGGAGGACCCTGAGAAAGATATCAGTCTGTATATCAACAGCCCCGGCGGTGTGATTACGGCCGGTATGGCGATTTATGACACCATGCAGTTTATCAAATGCGACGTGTCCACTGTGTGTATCGGTATGGCGGCCAGCATGGGCGCTTTCCTGCTTGCAGGCGGCACCAAGGGCAAGAGAATGGCACTTCCCAATGCGGAGATTATGATTCATCAGCCGGCAGGCGGCGCCCAGGGACAGGCCACAGAGATTGAGATTACGGCCAAACATATTCTGGCGACCAAAGAAAAGATGGCCAGGATTATGGCGCAGAATACAGGCCAGGATTTTGAGGTGATTATGGCAGATACGGAGAGAGATAACTGGAAGAGTGCCGAGGAGGCACTTGCCTATGGTCTGATCGACCGCATCATCACCAGTCATGCCAGCACCGAAAATAAAGAATAATATTCCAGTTTAAGTAGAAAGGCATGGAAAACTAAAATGGCAGGAAAGAATTCTGATGACAGAGTGAGATGTTCTTTTTGCAATAAGACGCAGGAACAGGTCAGGAAAATGATTGCCGGTCCGGCGGGCGTATATATCTGCGATGAATGTGTGGACATCTGCGCTGACATCATTGAGGAGGAATATGAGGAAGAACCGGAAATGGAAGAGATGGAGATTAACCTTCTAAAGCCGGCACAGATAAAGAAGTTCCTCGACGAGTATGTGATCGGACAGGAAGAAGCCAAAAAAGTGATGGCTGTATCCGTTTACAATCATTATAAAAGAGTTATGGCGCCCAAGGACGACGATGAGGTAGAGCTGCAAAAGAGTAATATTATTATGGTGGGTCCCACCGGTTCCGGTAAGACGTATCTGGCGCAGACATTGGCTAAAATCATCAATGTCCCCTTTGCGATTGCGGATGCCACTACGCTGACGGAAGCCGGGTATGTGGGTGAGGATGTGGAGAATATCCTGTTAAAGTTGATTCAGGCGGCAGATTATGATATTGATCGGGCGCAGTACGGGATTATCTATATCGATGAGATTGACAAGATTACCAAGAAGAGTGAGAATGTGTCCATCACCAGAGATGTATCCGGTGAGGGCGTGCAGCAGGCACTCCTTAAGATTATCGAAGGAACCAGGGCAAATGTACCGCCTCAGGGAGGCAGGAAGCATCCCCATCAGGAAATGCTGGAAATTGATACAACCAATATCCTTTTTATCTGCGGCGGTGCTTTTGACGGATTGGAGAAGATTGTGGAGGAGCGTCTGGACAGACATTCCATCGGTTTCAATGCGCAGATTACAGAAAAGAGCAGTAAGGAGATTGGTGCAATCTTGAAGGAAGTGGTGCCCCAGGATTTGATGAAATTCGGTTTGATTCCGGAATTTATCGGCCGTGTGCCGGTGACGGTGCCGTTGGAGGGCTTAGATCAGAAAGCGCTGATTCGGATTTTGAGAGAGCCCAAAAATGCATTGATCAAGCAGTATAAGAAACTGTTTGAGTTTGATGAAGTGAAGCTGAGTGTGGAGGAGGATGCTGTGGAAGAAATCGCCCGCTTAGCTTATGAGAGAAAGACCGGGGCCAGGGGGCTGCGTTCTATTATGGAAAAAGTCATGATGGATGTGATGTATGAGATTCCGTCTAACGACAACATAGCGGAGTGTATTCTGACTAAGGAATCGGTGGACGGCACACAGAAGCCTCGCGTAACTTACCGGGATAGATTGTTGCAGGCAGAATAAACGAGAAAACGTCGCCAGATTTTTGGCGGCGTTTGTAATAGTGTGAGAAGAACCTCTAAAGCGCAGCAGCAAAGGCTGCTTCGCTAAGAAGTTCTAGGACGATGAACATATGAAGGGATGAGGATGAATAACTTGGACCAGATGCAAAACAGGGAATCATATGAGGGGGTATTGCAGATTCCGGGGGATGTCTGTCTTCCGGCTGTGGCTCTGCGGGGGCTTACGATTTTGCCGGGTATGGTGATTCATTTTGATTTGAGCAGGGACATGTCCATGGAGTCGGTGGAACGGGCTATGATCGGAGACCAAAAACTGTTGGTGGTGACACAGAAGGATGCGGCGCAGGAGAACCCGGGGTTTGAGGATATCTATCATGTGGGAACGGTGACATTGATCAAACAAGTCAGTAAATTGCCGGGGCATATCCTGCGTGTGTTGGTGGAGGGTGTCTCCAGGGCCAGGATTTACAGCTTTATGGAGACCGAAGGCTATCATATGGCACAGTTGTCGTACGAAAAGGATGAAGTGTCAGATATTGACGAGGCGGCAGATGAAGCTATGACCAGAACGGTCAAAGAAGTTTTGGCGGCTTATGGGTCTTGTTTTCCCAAGGTTGGGAAGGCAGTGGAGGACCAGATTGATGAATCCATGAATCTGGGGGAACTTCTAGATGTCATTACCATTAATCTGCCCCTTTCGGCCGCGAACAAACAGACAGTTTTAAACGCTATATCGGTGCGGGAACGGTATGAGGCTTTGACAGTCATGATGATGCGGGAAGTGGAAGTGATTCGCATTAAGAATGAGCTGGCGAAGGATATCAGACAGCGCATCGATAAGAATCAAAGAGATTATATCCTGCGGGAACAGATGCAGTATATCCGGGAAGAACTAGGCGAGAATAACACAGAATCCGATGTAGAGCAGTTTCAGGCAGCTGTGGAGAAACTGAAAGCCGGCAAAGAAGTCAAAGATAAGATTCGCAAAGAGATTGGACGTTATAAGAAGGTATCCGGCAGCAGTTCTGAGAGCGCAGTAGAACGGGCATATATTGAGACACTGCTGGAACTGCCTTGGGATAAGGTATCCAAGGACAGCAATGACATGGTGTCGGCGGAGAAGATTTTGAATGAACAGCATTACGGTCTTTATAAGGTGAAGGAACGAATGCTGGAGTTTCTGGCAGTGCGGGCGCTTTCGGGTATGTCCAAGCATAAGATACAAAGCCAGATCATCTGCCTGCTGGGACCTCCGGGCACGGGGAAGACTTCCATCGCCAAAAGTGTGGCGGAGTCGCTTCACAAGAAATATGTGCGTATCTGTCTGGGCGGCGTGCGGGATGAGGCGGAGATTCGGGGACACCGCAAGACCTATGTGGGGGCTATGCCGGGACGTATCGCCAACGCGCTCAAACAGGCGGGGGTCAAGAATCCTTTGATTTTACTGGATGAGGTAGATAAACTGGGGAATGATTACAAAGGCGACCCCTCTTCGGCGCTTTTGGAAGTGTTAGACGGAGAGCAGAACCATGCTTTTAGAGATCACTATGTGGAGATACCCCTGGACTTATCGGAGGTGCTCTTCATTGCCACGGCCAATAACAGAGAGGGAATTCCAAGGCCCCTCTTAGACCGGATGGAAATCATAGAGATCAACAGCTATACGGCCAATGAAAAGTTCCATATAGCCAGGGAACATTTGGTGGCGAAAGAACTTGCGAAAAATGGGATTACGAAGGAAGAGTTATCTTTCAGCGATGAGGCGCTTGCAGATATGGTGCGTTTCTATACCAGAGAGGCAGGAGTCCGAGGGCTGGAGCGTCAGATTGGAGCGGTCTGCCGCAAAGAGGCCAGAGAGATTCTGACCCGCAGGCAGCGCAAAGTGACTGTAAAGGTCAATGTAACGCCGGAGAATCTGGAACATTATCTGGGCAAACCCAAATACCGGCAGGATACGATCAATGAGAAGGCTGAGATCGGTATCGTCAGAGGGCTGGCCTGGACCAGTGTAGGAGGCGATACGCTGGAGATTGAAGTCAATATCATGCCGGGAGAAGGAAAGATTGACTTGACTGGTCAAATGGGAGATGTGATGAAAGAATCAGCACGGACCGCGCTCAGTTATGTGCGGTCTGTGAGTGAACAGCACCATATATCCGCCCCGTTTTATAAGGAGACGGATTTCCATATCCATATCCCGGAAGGAGCGGTGCCGAAGGATGGTCCTTCCGCCGGTATTACCATGGCGACGGCGCTTTTGTCGGCGGTAGCAAAGAAGCCTGTGCGGGCTGATCTGGCGATGACTGGAGAGATTACGCTGCGGGGCAGGGTACTTCCCATCGGCGGTCTCAAGGAGAAGATTCTGGCGGCTAAAATGGCCCAGGTAAAGACTGTTCTTGTGCCCAAGGAGAATGAAAAAGATGTGGCTGAGATTGATGGGGAAATCAAGGATGGCCTTGAGATTATCCTGGTGGAATCCATGGATGAAGTTGCAGGCTATGCCTTTGTATCATGATGTCTGAAAGACTTTTGTTACCTTGCGGATAGCAGAGGATACACGGTCTGCATAATATAGATCGGGGATGGAAGTATGATTATTAAGAATGTAAATTTAGAGACGGTATGCGGTATTACCAGTAAACTGCCCAAGAACAGGCTGCCGGAAATTGCCTTTGCGGGTAAAAGTAATGTGGGGAAGTCTTCCCTGATCAATGGGCTGATGAACCGCAAGTCTTTGGCGCGCACCAGTTCTTCGCCCGGTAAGACGCAGACCATCAATTACTACAATATCAATGATGCGATGTATTTTGTGGACTTGCCGGGATACGGATATGCCACTGCCAATGAAAAAATCAAAGCGCAGTGGGGCAAGATGATTGAAGATTACCTTCACCAGTCTGAGAAAATCAAAGCCGTTTTTTTGTTGGTGGATATCCGGCACAAGCCGTCTGATAATGATAAGATTATGTATGACTGGATTCTGAGCAGGGGCTATAAACCCATTATCATCGCTACGAAATTGGATAAAGTCAAGAAAAGCCAGGTAGCAAAACAGAAAAAACTTATTTGTGACACCCTTGATGTAGTAGATGACACGATTGTCATACCCTATTCTGCTCTGAGTAAGCAGGGCAGAGAGGAAATTTATGGGCTGCTGGATGCCATCCTAGAGGAGGAAATAATGTGAGACAATCTATTAAGACCTATCTCAAAGTAATTTTGAACCTGGTGACTGCGCTGGCGGTTTTACTTTTTTGTGTTTTTCTTCTGCCAAAATGTATCTGGTTTTTTATGCCCTTTATTGTGGGATGGATTATCTCTTTGATTGCCTCGCCGGTGGTGCGGTTTTTTGAAGAAAAGCTGAATGTCAGGCGTAAGGCCGTATCGGCAGTGGTGATTGTGGCCGTCTTGGCGGTGGTGGTCTTATTGGTGTATCTGGTGATTGCCAAGTTAGTGAAGGAAGGCATTGGATTTATCAACGAACTGCCCAGTATCTGGGACAGTATTTTGGCGGAATTTAACGAGGTAGGGGCTAATTTGGAAGGGCTTTATAACAAGATGCCTGCAGACACCCAGAGGACCCTTGACGATATTGGTCAGGAAATGGGAGATTATTTTGGCAATATTATGTCAAACATCAATCTGCCTTCTTTTGAGGCAGTGGGTAATGTGGCCAAACAGATACCGGATATCTTTTTAAATATCATCATCTGTCTGTTGTCTTCCTATTTCTTTGTGGCGGACAAAACCTATATGGCCAATGTGGTGGAAAAATATGTACCCAAGGCGATTCGCTACAGGCTTGATCTAATCCGGCGTAGTTTCAGTAAAGCCATCGGCGGATATTTTAAGGCGCAGTTTAAGATTGAGTGCTGGGTCTATATCCTGCTGGTGATCGGATTAATGATTCTGGATGTCAATTATGCGTTTTTGGTAGCACTGGGCATTGCTTTTCTGGATTTCCTGCCGGTGTTTGGTACGGGGACGGTGATGCTCCCCTGGGCAGTGGTAGAGTTTTTGAGTAAAGACTATAAGATGATGTTTGGGCTGTTGGCAATCTGGCTGATCGGGCAGTTAGTGCGGCAGGTGATTCAGCCCAAAATCGTTGGAGATTCCATTGGAGTGGATGCCATACCTACTCTCTTCCTGTTATATATTGGATACAGAATGGCGGGAATGATTGGTATGATTCTGGCTGTGCCGATTGGAATCATCTTGGTCAATCTGTATGAAGAGGGTGTTTTTGACACCACAAGGCAGAGTCTGCAGATTCTGGTAGCAGGATTTAACAGATTCCGTAAGATACGCGCATCCGATATGGCTGTCGTTGCAGATTATGAGAGAGAGGCCAGGAATACTTATCAGATGGAATTACAGCATGAAAAGGAAACGGAGGAGGAGCGTCAGGAAGCTTCCCAGCTGAAGATAGAAGAGCCGCTGATTTTAAAGAAGATTATCGCCAGAAAGACAGAACAGGAAAAGGATAAAGGCGGAAAAAAGCACTGATTTTAAGAAAGAGGGGTATTGACTATGCAAGTCACTGTATATAACTGCAGAGCTTTTGACGAGAAGGATTTGTTTATAGAGTATGCGAAGGAAATCGGAATTGAGCTGGTACTGTGTGCGGACGCGCCAGACCTTGAGAATGTATCGCTGTGCAAAGGGAGCCGATGTGTTGATGTCATCACCTCTAAGATTGATGCTCCGCTAATCAGGGCTTTTAGGGAGAATGGCATAGAGTATATCAGCACCAGGACGATTGGTTATGATCATATTGATATGGAAGCGGCCAAAGCCTGCGGCATAAAGGTGGGGAATGCACCCTATGGCCCAGCCGGTGTGGCCGATTATACAGTGATGCTGATTCTCATGTCCATACGGAAGATGAGCGCAATCTTAGGCAGGACCAGCCTGCAGGATTATACTCTGGCAGGATTAAATGGCAGAGAACTTAGAGATTTGACTGTAGGAGTCATTGGCACTGGGAGAATCGGCGCTACGGTGATAAAAGATCTTTCCGGGTTTGGATGTAAGATTTTGGCCCATGATCTTTATGAAAAAGAGGAAGTAAAGCAGTATGCTGCATATGTGTCGCTTGAACAGATATGGAAAGAGGCAGATGTGGTTACCCTGCACACACCGCTGACCCAGGACAACTTCCATTTGATAGACAAGGAGTCCATCGCACAGATGAAGGATGGGGTGGTGATTGTCAACACAGCCAGAGGGGCCCTGATTGATTCGGATGCCTTGCTCGAGGCCATCGAGGATGGCAAAATTGGCGCGGCCGGACTGGATGTAGTGGAAAATGAGTTTGGACTATACTATTATGACCATAAAGCGGATATATTAAAGAATAGGGAGTTAGCTATGTTACGAAGCTTTCCCAATGTGACAGTGTCACATCATATGGCGTTTTATACCAGAAATTATGTGGAGACAGTGGTCAAGGATTCTCTTATGAGCTGTAAGTGTTTTATGGAAGGAAAAGAGAATCCATGGGAAGTAACCCGCGCCTGAGAAAGCGCCGGCAGCGGGGATGACCTGGGCCAGCGTTTGAAAGGGCTGCTTTTGTGAAAGGTAATGGAAACAGAAAGAAAATCAAATTTATATTTGTTCTTTATATTTTATTGGTCATAAGGGTGATCATATTTAAGTACCCCTATGAGGAACTGCGTGCCATTGCGGCCACGTGGCGTAAGGATGTGATTCTTGAGGGGCTTGGTACGGCAAATTTTACGCCGTTTAAGACAATTAAAATGTATATTGACTATGCCTATAAATTAAACAGCGTCGAAAATCTGGCTGGAAATATCCTGGTGTTTGTGCCTTTTGGGATTCTCTTTCCGATGGCTGTCTTGGATGGAAAGAAATTCCACGTGATGTTTCTCAATGCCTTTGTTTTTATTCTGGGAATTGAGGTGTTTCAGCTTTTTAGCGCGTTTGGCGCCTTTGATGTGGATGATATTCTTTTAAATTGTCTGGGGGCGGCGCTGGGTTATGGCATATACAGGTTGTTTCTGGTTTGGGCAAAAAAGAGAAAGGGGTGTTGCTGATGGAAAAGATACTTAAGAAATTTAAGACCAATGTTGTGATCTCCTCGCTTTTGTGCGTGCTTTTGGGATTGGTCCTGGTGTTATGGCCGGGATTATCCATACAGATTGTCTGCACGGCCGTAGGAGCGGTGTTAATTGTGAGCGGCGGGATACGGATTGTGAGCTATTTTACAGCCAAAGACGGCAGTATGTATTCACAGATTAATTTGATTTTTGGCATTATCTTTACGGTGGTGGGTGTCTGGATTGTGATAAAACCCGATAAAGTGCTGGCGATTATACCGATTATCGTGGGTATCGTGATCGCCTTGCATGGTTTACATAATTTGCAACAGGCGATTACATTGTGTAAAGACAAATATGATAAGTGGTGGATAGCCTTACTTTTGGGCATTCTTACGATTGGATTCGGTGTACTGTTGATCTGCAGACCCTTTGCGGCGATAGACACGGTGGTCATGTTGATTGGAGTTTTCCTGATCTATGACGGACTCTCCAATATCTGGATTGTTTCCAGAATCTATAAAAACGCTAAGATCATAAAGCAGGAGATGGAGGCGGTAGATGCAGACGCCAGGGAGGTGGAATAGAATTCCGAATAGAATTCCGAATAGAATTCCGAATAAAATTCCTGACAGATTTCCAAATTGGGTCTTGAGTATTTCCATAATAAGTTTTATGATAAGAACATGAGAGTTCCAGGGAGGTAAATATGACAATCGGTGCAGTTGCTTTTCAGCCTTATGTGTATACAGTAAACAGTATCAGCCCGGCCAGTATGAACAGGCTGTCCAAGATTTCGGACGATGTACTGGATAAAAAAATTGATTATAGTGAGCTTGCAGGGGCGGAGAATGAGAATCCTTTGAAGAAGGGACAGACACTCGACTTTCAGGGGATGCTTAACATGCAGATGCAGCGCGGCAGGTATAATGCATCCAGGATTATGAAGCCGGCAGAAGAGACAGCGGCGCAGGATGGTGATACAGCGCAGGCCGAAGCTTTAACAATGGGAAACGCTAATATGGCGCAGGCAGAAGCCGTAACAGCGCAGACCGATGCTTTGCAGCAGGAACAGGAAACATTGTCGGCAGGAAACTTACAGACAGTGTCGGCGGATATGGGAAGCGGTAATACGGGAAACGGCATCACCAATTTCCGTATGCAGCAGGCCATCAATGCCTATGAGATGTTTATGACAGCTTAGGATTTAGCTCGTAACTGTGACGGTGTTTTGGACGTTATTTGTTGATACAGATAGAAAAGAGAAACCTCATTTGTTTAGGCAGATGAGGTTTTTACTTGCATATTATCTTGGTTATACATTGTAATAAATTCATATCGACGGATTTCTTATCTGTCATCAAGATTCTTTCCGGTATTCGGAAATAATCCCGTAGTTGTTGTTATTTGACTGAATCGGAAGTTGCCTTTACTGTTGACTGCGTCGTCTGTTTTTATCTGCATTTTATCTGATTTTTCCAGACTTGTGCCTGATACCATAAAGATTTCCTTGTATTCAGTCATGCGAAACTGTATAATGGAGGAAAATCTATGGCAAAACGAAGAATCAAGAAATGGTACAAACATGGCAATTGGCGGAGGCGGCTTTGGCTTAACCGTAAGCATAAGGATGTGCTTTTCAAGTATTTATTCCGGAAGAAACAGGATTTGTTAAGTCTTTATAATGCCTTGAATGGTACTGCATCCTAACGGATGTTCTATTAGCGGAGAAAGGAGTAGTACTGCATATGCTTTTAACAGAATATGATGAAAAAAGACATCTGAAACTTACTTTTGAGGAGGGCAGGAAAGAAGGATATACAAAGGGACGAGAGGACAAACTGAAAGAGCTGGTAATGAAGAAATATTCGAAAGGGAAATCCATATACCAAATAGCAGAAGACCTTGAAGAAGAAGTGTCTGTCATTGAACGGATGATAGAAAGGTGACAAGCAGCAGTTTGAGGACTTGTTAGGGAGGTAATTATGCGTGAGACACTGCAGCCGTATATAGCAGAGGATGGGTATCGTCAGATTCTGCCGCGTTATCATTTTCAGGAAAAGGAGGAGGACTTAATCCGTTCTTTGACGAAACAGCTTTATCAGGTGCTGGATTCTGCCACCTACTTTGCATGTAAAAGCCCACGGGAAGAAAAAAGGCTGGCAGTTTTGGTGACCCTGGGCTCCGGAGTGGATCATCTGCAGGAGGCATATACGAAAGCAGGACAGCTGACGGAGGGTTACATGATAGAGTGCATCGCTATGGAGTTGTTGAAAAATGCTTATGAGCAGGCAGCTGACAAAATATACAGCCATTATGGACGCTGGGCCGGCAGATTTGAGTTTCTGGGGGAGGCTGTACCCATCGAAGCGATGGAGGAGATGTTTACGATATTAGAACCCAAGGAGATATCATACAATCAGGCCTATATGCTCATGCCGAAAAAGACAGCGGCTTTTTTTACCACACTGACGGAGAACAGACAGACGGCCTACTGTAATTTCTGCCAGACATGCAACCACGTGAAGTGTGTTCACAGACAGGGAAATCTTACATACGGTTATCAGCAGATTTTTAGAAATCGTTGAGTAAAATAATCTGACATGAGATAAGGAGACAGAAAAAGTTATGTACGAATACATTTTGTTTGATTTAGACGGCACACTGACAGACTCTGGACCAGGGATTACAAGGTGTGTGCAGTATGCTTTGCATAAAATGGGAATTGAGGAGCCTGATTTGGATAAGCTTAAGCCCTTTATAGGGCCGCCTCTTTTGGACAGTTTTCATGAATTCTATGGATTTGATGAGGCCCAGGGGAGACAGGCAGTTGTCTATTATAGAGAACGCTTTACAAACAGGGGGATTTTTGAAAATCATGTCTACCCAGGGATAGAGAAGCTTCTGGCGGATTTAAAGGCGGCGGGGAAGAAACTGGCAGTGGCGTCCAGCAAGCCGGAGGTGTATGTGGAGCGGATTCTGGAACATTTTGGATTGCGGACCTATTTCGATGTGGTAGTGGGCAGTGGATTGGATGGTACACGCACGCAGAAGGAAGAGGTGGTGGAGGAAGCGCTCAGATGTCTTCTGCCAGAGAATCTGTTTCAGGAATTGATGGACCGAAAGGGCGGGAAAGCCGACGGGCAGCTGCAAAAGTATGTGGAGGGAAAAAACAGTGCGGTCGTCATGGCAGGAGACCGGCGGTTTGACGTAGAAGGCGCTAAAGAGTATCATATTGCTTCCGTAGGGACGGCGTATGGATATGCCCTGCCGGGAGAATTGAGCGAAGCCGGCGCAGATGTGATTGTGGAGACGGTGGAAGAGTTGGAGAACGTGCTGCTACAGGGGAGCTGAGGAGGATATCATGGAGGGAAAGAACAAAAAAGACACCGCAGAAGACATGAATTCCTTTCAAAAGGCGTGGGAAGTGCTGTTTCCCTATTTGCTGTACTATCTGGCTTATAGTGGGGCGTATATCATGCTTGCCTTTTTGCAGGAAGTGCTGTTGAAGAGCGGAAACGAGGTATATAGGAGATTCATGACAGAGCAGGCATCCACCATAGCCGGTGTGATGGGCGGCCTTAGCATGATGCTTGGTATCCTCCCGGTTCTTCCTATGTTAAAAAAAGAACTGCGCCTGCGGGGCAGTATGGATGAGGGCAGCATGGATTTGGACAGGAAAGGTCTGATCAAAGAACTGTTTTTTACGGGGATTCTTGCATGTTCTTCTTCTCTGGGGCTTAATGTCTTATTGACACTGACAGGGTTTTCCAATACATCAGAGACTTACCGGCAGGTGGCGGACAACCAGTATGGCGTGGCTTTTGCGGCGGGACTGCTTCTCTATGGACTGGTTTCTCCCTTGGCGGAAGAAGTGGTTTTCCGCGGTGTGATTTTTAACCGGATGAGACGTCTTTACGGTGCGTGGGTGGCAATTGTTGCGTCCGGACTTTTCTTCGGTGCTTTCCATGGTAATGTGGTACAGGGTGTGTATGGCGGGTGTATGGGAATCCTAATGGCGTATTTGTATGACAGAAGCGCCCGCTTTGTGATACCCTTTTTCTTCCATATGACAGCGAATCTGGCTGTCTATAGCACGGCGTATATAGCGCCCTTGCAGGAAGTTTTCTTTACGCCTGCAGGCTGTGGGGCCTTATTGGTGATGGCGGCGGGGTGTATTGTAGCGAAAGAGCAGCTTAGGAAGGCAGAAAAATAATATGAACATAGCAGACAAAAACATAGATAACGGCAAAGGTTTTGACTGGGGAAGAACCTCTGCCAATTACGCCAGATTCCGGGATATTTATCCGCAGGAATTCTATGATAAGATTATCAGCCGGAACTTGTGCAGGAGCGGTCAAACTGTTTTGGATATAGGAACTGGAACAGGCGTGCTTCCGCGAAATCTGTACCGGTATGGGGCAAAGTGGACAGGAACGGATATTTCCAAAGAACAGATTGCGCAGGCAAGAATTCTCTCAGAGGGCATGGAAATCACCTATGATACAGTATCTGCGGAAGAATTGAATTTTCCGGAGAATACCTTTGATGTGATTACGGCCTGCCAGTGTTTTTTCTATTTTGATCATGAGAAGATTGCGCCGGCACTTGCCCGTATGCTAAAATCAGGGGGAAAGCTTCTTTTATTATATATGGCATGGCTGCCTTTTGAGGATGAGATAGCGGGAGCCAGTGAGCGGCTGGTCCTGCAATATAATCCGGTGTGGAGCGGCGCGGGAGAGACCATGCATCCCATTGCGATTCCGGAGATTTATCAGGGGAGCTTTGCACTTCTTTATCATGAGGAATATCCGTTAAAGGTGCACTTTACCCGTGAGAGCTGGCATGGCAGGATGAAAACCTGCCGGGGTATCGGGGCATCTCTTTCGGAAACAGAAATTGCAGACTGGGAGCAGGAGCATTTGCAACTGCTTGCCGAAATATCGCCTGCGGAATTTGATATTCTGCATTATGCGGCGATTGCAGAACTTCGAGTTGTGAAATAGGAGGAACTTATGACAGAAAGAGAAAAAATGCTGGCAGGACAGCTTTATGATTGTGGGGACGAAGAGCTATTGACACAATAGCATAAGGCAAAAGATTTGGTGAGAGATTATAACCTAACGGATTCTAAAAATGCGGAGAAAAAGGAGAAGATTTTGCAGGAACTGTTGGGCCAAAAGGGCGATAACCTCTGGATAACAGCGCCTTTTTATGCTGACTATGGGAATAATATATATTTTGGTAATAATTGTGAAGTCAACATGAACTGTACATTTTTAGATGATAATGCTATCCGGATTGGGGACAATGCACTGATTGCGCCAAATGTACAGATTTACACGGCTTTTCACCCCACAAACGCTTTGGAACGGTTTGGGGAGCCTAAAGAGGACGGCTCATTTGCGTTCTGCAAAACACAGACGGCGCCGGTTACCATAGGAAATAATGTGTGGATTGGCGGCGGCGCCATCATCATGCCGGGCGTCACGATCGGGGATAACGTGGTGATTGGGGCAGGGAGTGTGGTCACGAAGGATATTCCGGACAATACCATAGCCTATGGCAATCCCTGCCGGGTTATGAGAGAAAATAAATAAATAGTATTCGGTGATACCGCTTCGAAGGCGATAAAGGAAGAAGGTTAAAATATATACATGCAAAAGTAATAAGACAAAGTGTTTTGGTGTGGGGGACAGGAGGATATATTATGAGCGATATCATGGAATTTGCGAACAGAGAAGCATTCAGGAAATGGCTAAGCGAGCATTGCCAGTCAAACGACGGTATTTGGCTTTTATTTGGTAAGGCCGGCGGGCCCAAAACAATAAAGGCGGGAGAGGCCCTTGAAGAAGCCCTTTGTTTTGGATGGATTGACGGACAGATGCAAAGCCTTGACGATAAAACATATAAGAAATATTTCTCTATGCGCAGGGAGAAGAGTAAGTGGTCTGAGAAAAATAAGGCGTTAACGAAAAGCCTTGAAGAGCGGGGACTTATGACTGATTTTGGCAGAGAAAAGATTGCGGAAGCCAAGAAAAACGGGCAGTGGGATGCTCCCCCAAAAGCAGCGGTGACAGAGGAACAGATTGCCTGCGTATCTGCGCTGTTAGAGGAATATGAGCCTGCCTTTACAAATTTTCAGGCCATGTCCTTATCGGTAAAGAAAACTTACACGAAAGCATATTTAGACGCCAAAACAGATGACGGGCGAAAAAAACGAATTGCCTGGATGGTGGACAGACTGAACAAAAACCTGAAACCTATGTAACAGTTCTTAAAAGGCCGGGGAGACGTTATGGAAAAAGTAAATTGGAAAATACTGAATGCGGCATTGTGGTTCGAGATCGTTCTGGCTTATTTCTTACCTTTTGACTCAATGCATGTTAATCCCATAGGATTTCTGATAGATGTACTGATCATCTATTTGGTGATTTTGCTTTGTGTCAAGGGATATCAAAAATGGAAATGCAGGTTTTGGAGGAAAAGACAATGAGTAAATACAATTCATTATGGGAATATGTGCAGGGAAACGGGAGCCAGTCTTTCAAGCTTACTTTTGAAGAAATAGAGAATATCGCAGGGATACCAATAGACCATTCCTTCTTAAAATATAAAAGCGAACTTACCGCATATGGCTATCAGGTAGGGAAAATATCGATGAAAGAGCAGACTGTCTTGTTTCAAAAGATAGCTTTGGATTAGTCCGTCGGAAATTTGTTTTCATTCCTCACAAATTTTAGGAAAATTTGAAAGATTATTGACAAGAAAATTTTATTTGGTAGAATACTATTAAAGGAGAGTTCTGCCAATAAGTGGACGTTCAAAAAGCGTTAACGTCGCTGTGGTGACATTACATTCAGGGACTATGGAAACATAGTTCCTGAAATATTTTATAGAGATTTTCATGACACAGTTACCATTAGAAGTTTATCGGATAGACATAAAGTACATCCGAAATTTGCATAATATGGACACAAGAAGAAAAAAGGAACTTCTTATTAAAGAATTAGAATGGTGTAACGAACATATAAGCGATTTAGCTAATACTGTAAATGCTCTTTATCAATTCAACAGTTTTTAATTGCTCAGAGGGAGATTGTTATGGAGAATCGTTTAAAAAGTCAGCTTGCATTCGCACTGGAAATTGACAAGGTAAAAAATATATTTCGGCAGACCCATTTATCATCCCATGGCAGAAATGAAAACGATGCGGAACATTCCTGGCATATGGCGGTCATGGCATATCTGCTGAGAGAATATGCAAATGAAGAAGTAGACATTGCCAAAGTCATGTTAATGTGCCTGCTTCACGACATTGTTGAGATTGATGCCGGGGACACCTATGCTTATGACGAGGAAGGATTGAAAACCCAGAAGGCCAGGGAGGATGCGGCGAAAGAAAGGATATTTTCTATTCTGCCGGAAGAACAAAAGGCGGAATTTACGGCCCTTTTTGATGAGTTCGAGGCTTATGAAACGGCCGAATCAAAATTTGTACATGCCATAGATAATCTCCAACCGCTTCTGTTAAATGACAGTAACAACGGAGGTGACTGGCTTGAGCACCAGGTCACGGCCGGGCAGGTTTATAAAAGGCAGGGAAAGACGAAGCTGGGTTCGGAAAAATTGTTTGAGATAACGGATGAGATAATCCGCAAAAATATTGAAAAAGGAAATCTGAGAGAATAGTTGCTTAAAAAGTCTGAAAATATGGTCTGATTATAAAGAATTGTCTAATAATCTGACAATTTCATAAAAAGTCTTTATTTACAATTTTCTTAAGTGGGTGTATTATTGTATACATGTAGAACGCAAAGGAGCGCTAGATGCCTTCTTTGCGTTCTTTTTTTAGATAATGGAGGTAGCATATGTTTGATGTAAAAATAACCATCCCGCAGTCCCCGCTTTACCGGGCGGCATTTGAACATGACAACTGTGGCATCGGCGCTTGTGTCAATATCAAGGGCAAAAAGAGCCGTGCCATCGTGGAAAATGCGCTGAAGATTGTGGAGAATCTGGAGCACAGGGCGGGTAAGGACGCGGAAGGGGAGACTGGCGACGGTGTAGGTATCCTTACGCAGATGCCCCATAAGTTCATGTTGAAAGTAACGAAGGGCCTGGGATTTGATATTGGCGGGGAGAGAGAGTATGGCGTGGGAACCTTTTTCTTTCCCCAGGATGAATTACAGCGTAACCAGGCCAAGAAGATGTTTGAGATTATTGCAGAAAAGGAAGGGTTACAGTTCTTAGGCTGGCGCAATGTGCCCACGGTGCCTTCCGTGTTAGGGCATAAAGCGGTGGAGTGTATGCCTTGTATAATGCAGGCGTTTATTAAGAAGCCGGCTAATGTGGAAAAGGGCCTTGACTTTGACAGGAAACTGTACATCTTAAGACGTACCTTTGAACAGTCAACGGATGTGACTTATGTGGTCAGTCTGTCCAGCAGGACGATTGTGTATAAAGGTATGTTCCTGGTGGGACAGCTGCGTACCTTCTTTGCCGATTTGCAGGATAAAGATTATGAGTCGGCCATCGCTATGGTGCACTCCCGTTTTTCCACCAATACCAATCCCAGCTGGGAGCGGGCACATCCAAACCGGTTTATAGTGCATAACGGAGAAATCAATACCATCCGCGGCAATGCGGATAAGATGCAGGCCAGGGAGGAGAACATGGAGTCCGTGCACCTGCAGGGGCAGATGCATAAGATTCTGCCGGCCATCAACGCTTCCGGTTCCGATTCTGCCATGCTTGATAACACGCTGGAATTTCTGGTGATGAGCGGTATGCCGCTGCCGCTTGCCGTGATGATCACGATTCCGGAGCCCTGGGAGAACAACAAGACCATGTCCCAGAAGAAAAAGGACTTCTATCAGTACTATGCGACGATGATGGAGCCCTGGGACGGGCCGGCATCTATTCTTTTTTGCGACGGAGACATGATGGGAGCAGTGCTTGACCGGAATGGTCTACGGCCTTCCCGCTATATGATCACGAATGATGATACCTTGATTCTCTCCTCGGAGGTGGGGGTGCTGGATATAGACCCCGCTAAGATTGTCATGAAGGAGAGACTGCATCCCGGTAAGATGCTTCTGGTGGATACGGTGCAGGGCCGGGTGATCGATGATGACGAGCTGAAAGAAAAATATGCTTCCGCGCAGCCTTATGGTGAGTGGTTAGACAGTAAGTTAGTGACGTTAAAAGAGTTGAAAATCCCCAACCAGCGGGTGCCGGAATTTACCTATGAAGAGAGACAACGTATGCAGAAGGCATTCGGCTATACCTATGAGGATTTGAAGACCAGCATTCTGCCCATGGCCAGAAATGGAGCGGAGGCCATTGCGGCTATGGGTGTGGATACGCCGATTCCGGTGCTTTCCAGGGCCCATCATCCCTTGTTCCACTATTTCAAGCAGCTCTTTGCACAGGTGACAAATCCGCCCATAGATGCAATCCGAGAGGAAGTGGTCACTTCCACCACGGTCTATTTGGGGCAGGACGGCAACCTGTTGGAGGAGATGCCGGAAAACTGTAATATGCTCAGGGTACATAATCCCATCCTGACCAGCACAGATCTCTTGAAGATTAAGACCATGAAGGCCGAGGGCTTTAAAGTCGAGGTGGTGCCCATCACGTATTATAAGAATACCAGGTTGGAAAAGGCTATTGAAAGGCTGTTTGTGGAAGTGGACAGAGCTTACCGCGACGGGGTGAATATCATTATTCTCTCAGACAGAGGCGTGGATGAGAACCGGGTAGCGATTCCTTCGCTGTTGGCGGTATCAGCCTTACAGCAGCATCTGGTCAGCACCAAGAAGAGGACCAGTGTGGATATTATCTTAGAATCTGCAGAACCCAGGGAGGTGCACCATTTTGCAACCCTGCTGGGATTCGGCGCTTCGGCGATCAACCCCTATCTGGCCCAGGAGAGCATCAAGGAGTTGATTGATAATCATATGCTGGATAAGGATTATTATGCTGCAGTGGATGATTACAACAGTGCCATCTTACATGGTATCGTAAAGATTGCTTCCAAGATGGGCATCTCTACGATTCAATCCTACCAGGGCTCCAAGATTTTTGAAGCCATCGGGATTGACAAAGAGGTGATCAATAAATACTTTACCAACACGGTGTGCCGTGTGGGCGGAATTACCCTGAAAGATATCGAGGAAGAGGTAGATACCCTGCATACTATGGCTTTTGACCCACTCGGTCTATCTACAGATACAACGCTGGACAGCATAGGACATCACCAGATGAGGAGCGGTGCGGATGAACACCTCTACAATCCGGAGACCATTCATTTACTACAGCAGTCAACCAGACGGGGTGACTATGCATTATTTAAACAATATACCAAAGCGGTCAATAATGAGGAGCATATCAAGAACCTGCGGGGCCTGATGGACTTTAATTATGCCAAGAAACCCGTGCCCATAGAGGAAGTGGAGAGTATTGACACCATTGTCACAAGGTTCAAGACCGGTGCCATGTCCTATGGTTCCATCTCCAAGGAGGCGCATGAGACCATGGCCATTGCCATGAACCGTCTCCATGGTAAGTCTAACTCCGGTGAGGGCGGGGAAGATAAAGAAAGATTGACCATAGGCGCCGACGGCTTAAACCGCTGTTCCGCCATCAAGCAGGTGGCCAGCGGGCGGTTCGGCGTGACCAGTGAATATCTAAACAGCGCCCAGGAGATTCAGATTAAGATGGCCCAGGGAGCGAAACCTGGCGAGGGCGGACATCTGCCCGGCGGCAAGGTATACCCGTGGATTGCAAAGACCAGACACTCCACGCCGGGTGTGGGGCTGATTTCTCCGCCGCCCCATCACGATATCTATTCCATTGAGGATTTGGCGCAGCTGATTTATGATTTAAAGAATGCCAACACCAAGGCCAGGATTTCGGTGAAGCTGGTATCTGAAGCCGGTGTGGGCACTGTGGCGGCAGGGGTTGCCAAGGCGGGCGCTCAGGTTATTCTGGTGAGCGGTTATGACGGCGGTACTGGCGCGGCACCCCGCAATTCCATTCATAACGCTGGACTTCCCTGGGAACTGGGACTGGCGGAGACCCATCAGACCCTGATTCAGAACGGTCTGCGCAACAAAGTCCGGATTGAGACGGACGGTAAGCTGATGAGCGGCAGGGATGTGGCCATCGCGGCAATCCTGGGTGCGGAAGAGTTTGGATTTGCCACGGCGCCGTTGGTGACCATGGGGTGTGTGATGATGCGGGTCTGCAATCTGGATACCTGCCCGGTGGGTGTGGCTACCCAGAATCCGGAACTGCGTAAGCGTTTTACGGGAAAGCCGGAGTATGTGGAGAACTTTATGAGATTTATTGCCCAGGAACTGCGGGAATACATGGCGAAGCTGGGGGTGCGCAGGGTGGATGAGCTGGTGGGCAGGACAGAGCTTTTGAAGATAAAGGAAAACCTGACGGACCGCCAGCGCAAAGTAGATTTGCATTTGATTCTGAGCAATCCTTATGAGGGGAGCAAGGAAAAGTGTATCTTTGACCCCAAACAGGTGTACGACTTCCATCTGGAGAGGACGTTGGATGAAAAGGTGCTCTTAAAACAGCTTTCCAAGGCTTTGGAGACCGGACAGAAGCGCAGTCTGGAGGTGGATGTCTCCAACACGGACCGTACCTTCGGCACAATCTTCGGCTCTGAGATTACCAGAAGATTCGGGGATACACTGGAGGAGGATACCTACCATATCTTATGTAAGGGGTCCGGCGGCCAGAGCTTCGGCGCATTTATTCCCAAAGGGCTGACCCTGGAACTGGTAGGGGACTCCAACGACTACTTTGGCAAAGGGTTATCCGGCGGCAAGCTGATTGTCTATCCCCCGAAGGGCTCGACATTTAGACAGGATGCAAATATCATTATCGGGAACGTGTCTCTTTACGGCGCTACCTCCGGCAAGGCCTTTATCAACGGTGTGGCGGGTGAGCGGTTCTGTGTGCGTAATTCCGGCGCTATTGCGGTGGTGGAAGGTGTGGGCGATCACGGCTGCGAGTACATGACCGGAGGACGTGTGGTGGTGATCGGCTCCGTGGGCAAGAACTTTGCGGCGGGCATGAGCGGCGGCATCGCCTATGTGCTGGATGAGAACAACGACCTGTACACCAAAACCAATAAGGAAATGGTTTCCTCTTATGAGATAACCTCTAAATATGATGTTCTGGAATTGAAAGAGATGATTAAAGAACATGTGGCTTACACGAATTCCGTCAAGGGGAAAGAAATTTTGGATAATTTCGGAGAATATCTGCCGAAATTCAAGAAGATTATCCCCCACGATTATGAGATTATGTTAAAACTCATCGTACAGATGGAGGAGAAGGGCTTAAGCGCGGAACAGGCGCAGATAGAGGCTTTTTATAAAAAGGACAAGGAAAATGTCTGAGAATTGAGAGAGGCGGCGTGAAAGACGCTTCGGAATGGAGAGGAATCATGGGAAAACCAACAGGATTTATGGAATATGAGCGCAGGGTCTCTAAAGATGTGAGTCCCAGCCAGCGCATAAAGAATTTTAAAGAATTTCATGAGCATCTTACCATGGAGGAACAACAGAAACAAGGCGCACGCTGCATGGACTGCGGCGTACCCTTCTGCCAGTCGGGCATGACTCTTTGCGGGATGACCTCCGGGTGCCCGCTGCATAATCTGGTGCCGGAGTGGAACGATCTGGTCTATACGGGCAACTGGAAACAGGCCTATAATCGGCTGCACAAGACAAACAACTTTCCCGAGTTTACCTCGAGAGTCTGTCCGGCACTCTGCGAGGCGGCCTGTACCTGCGGCCTAAACGGCGAGCCGGTTTCCACCAAGGAGAACGAGTATGCCATCATTGAAAATGCTTATGAGAAAGGCTATGCTGCGCCCAAGCCGCCCAAGGTGCGCACCGGAAAGAAGGTGGCGGTGGTGGGTAGCGGACCCTCCGGCTTAACGGTGGCGGACCAGCTCAACAAACGGGGCCATCTGGTGACGGTGTTTGAGCGATCCGACAGGATTGGCGGCCTCTTGATGTACGGTATTCCGAATATGAAATTGGAAAAGCATATCATTGACCGTAAGGTGAAAGTCATGGAGGAGGAGGGCGTGACCTTTGTGACAAACAGTAACATCGGTAAAGAAATCAAGGCGGAGAGGCTTTTGAAAGAGTTCGACAGAGTCGTACTCTGCTGCGGTTCCTCCCAGCCCAGGGATATAGAGGCGCCCGGCAGAGATGCCAAGGGCATCTATTTTGCAGTGGATTTCTTGACGGCAAATACAAGGAGCCTGTTAGATTCTGATTTTCAGGATAAAAAGTATGTGGACACCAAGGACAAAAACGTGGTCATCATCGGGGGCGGCGATACCGGCAATGACTGTGTGGGCACGGCCATCCGGCACGGGGCCAAATCCGTGACACAGATTGAGATGATGCCCAAAGCACCCGATACCAGGACGGCCGACAATCCCTGGCCTGAGTGGCCCAAAGTCTGTAAGACAGATTACGGCCAGCAGGAAGCCATCGAAGTGTATGGTCACGATCCCCGGATTTATGAGTCTACGGTCAAAGAGTTCGTGAAAGATAAAAACGGGAATTTGAAGGCCGTAAAAATAGTTTCTCTTTCTTGGGAGAAGGACGAGAAGACGGGCCGTATGAAGATGAAGGAGGTGGAGGGCTCCGAGCGCACACTGGAAGCGGAGACTGTGCTGATCGCGGCAGGATTTCTGGGAAGCCAGAAGTATGTGACGGAGGCTTTCAAAGTGGAACTGGATGGAAGGACCAATGTAAAGACAGAGCCTGGCAGATTCAGCACCAGCGTAGACAGGGTCTTTACGGCGGGCGATATGCATACGGGGCAGTCTTTGGTGGTGAAGGCCATCCGCCAGGGCAGGGAGTGCGCCAGACAAGTGGATGAAAGCCTGATGGGCTATACCAATCTGTATGTGCAGTGATGGGCAAGGTTTCGTTGTTTTGTAACAGTTCAGTCAAAGGCTGAACTGTTACATTGTTTTTGCATTCCAAATCGGATATACTATAGTAAGATGAACCGATAGAATATCAACCCGGTATGTGGAGGGAGAGAATGCAGTGGCAACAGACATAGCGGAACACATAAGGAATCAGGATTTCGAGAAAGGCAGACAAGATTACGGCAGTTCTTCAAACATCATGCCCGTTTCGAAAGTCATCGAGAAAGTTGCCGGCATCTGTAAAGCCAACGGTGTCAGGAGACTGGATTTGTTTGGGTCTTTTGCAACAGGCACGGCGGTGCCTGCCAGCGATATTGACTTTGTGGTTTATGGGTGCAAAGACATTTTGCGTTTGGAAGAAGCTCTTCTGGAGATTGATACCCTTCGAAAGATTGATATTTTTGATTACGACAGCATCAGAAATGAACTTTTGTTAGAGGATATAAGGAAATATGGAAAGCAAATATATTAATCGTTATCGCACATTCTGCAGGAGCGTGAAAAATCTGGAAAAGAGCCTGAAAGCTGACCCGAAAGTGGATTTTGTATTGGAAGGAACTGTACTGAACTTTAACCTTACATTCGATATTTCATGGAAAGTAATGAAGGATATATTGGTAAAAGAATTGGGGATTCTCGACTTTGCAATCGGTTCTCCGCGGGAAACGCTGCAACAGGCCTTTACCAATGGAATGATCGAGGATGACAGGTGGATGCAGATGCTTCGGGTCAGAAATCAGCTGGCATATGATTATGACGGAACTTTTGCAGAGGAACAGTTTCAAAATATTATCAAAGTGTATTATCCGTTGTTTGAGGCGCTGAGAGAGCGCGTTGAAAAATATTATATCGGATGAGCTGTTATGTTTTGAGTATAAAGAGGATTACATCTTGCACACAAAAGAATAACAACTTATAATGAGGATGCGGGTGATAGAAATCAATCCGGACTAATACCAAAGGAAAGAAGTGCAGATGGGACGACAGCTCAAACACCGGAAGAAGAAAAAACAAAAAAAGAAAGACTTGGGGAAAAAGAGGCGGCTTTTCATTTTGACAGCAGTGATGATCGGCGTGCCTCTTTGTCTGCTGATTGTTTATATAGTGGGGCTTGGCCGCTATCAGAGCTGTTTTCTAAACGGCACGCTGATTGACGAGATGGATGTGTCAGGCATGTCTATCCGGGAGTTAGAGGAGCAGATTGGGCAGTATTCCCTGCATGTGATAGAGCGCCAGGCTGACGGGACGGTCTTTGAGGAGGAAATCTTAGGAAGCGAAATAGGCATTTCCTATATTTCCACGGAACCTTTGGAGGCTGTTCTACAAGAACAGAATCCTTACCTATGGTTTTTGAAACACGAAACGGTTTATGAGACGGATGCCGCGCCTCTCTATGATGCGGCGGCATTGGAAGAGAAAATAGATGCCCTCCGCGGCTTTCAAAAGGAATTGACAGAGGAGCCAACGGATGCTTACATAACGGATTATGTTCCCGGAAAGGGTTTTGAGATGGTAGCCGAGAGCAGGGGAAACCGTCTAAACCGGGACAGGACCATCGAGGCAGTAAAGTCCGCCTTAGAAGGTCTGCAGGAGCAGGTGGATTTGGAGGCGGCCGGCTGTTATGAAGAACCTCAGGTTACTTTGGAGGATGCCGGTCTGAAAGACACCTATGCGAAGCTCCAGAATTATGTGAATACCGAGATTGTTTATACATTCGGGACTAAGCGGGAAGTTTTGGATGCAGATACGGTGGCCGGCTGGGTTGTGCGCAAGGGAAAGCAGGCGCAGCTTGACCCGGAATTGGTCAAAGAGTATGTGAATTCTCTGCGGAAAAAATATGACACTGTTTTTCACAAGAGAAAATTTAAGACCAGCTATGGAGAAGAAGTGACAATCGACCAGGGAGATTACGGCTGGTGGATGGATGTGGGCCAGGAGACCGAAGAACTGATGGGACTCTTGGAGAGGGGAGAGAGCGGCGAGCGGATTCCTGTCTACAGACAGACGGCGGCTTCCTATGAAATGCCGGACTATGGAGATACTTATGTGGAAATTAATCTGACGGCCCAGCATTTGTTCTTATACCAGAACGGGGAATGTGTTCTGGAATCCGATTTTGTGTCCGGCAATCCTTCCAGGGGAAACGAGACGCCTCCCGGAATTTATGGAATCACCTATAAAGAACGGGACGCGACCTTAAATGGAGAAAACTACCAGACGCCGGTTTCTTTTTGGATGCCGTTTAATAATAATGTGGGGATGCATGACGCTTCGTGGAGAAGCGAGTTTGGCAGGAATATCTATAAGACCAACGGTTCTCATGGCTGTATCAATCTGCCCTATTCCGTGGCGGAGAAGATTTATGGCTATGTGGAAAAGAATACCCCGGTCATCTGTTATCATCTGCCGGGGACGGAACCGGAACCGCTGCCGGAGATTCCGCTGGAGATGGAGCCGGAATTAGGGACAGAATTGAATCCTGAATCGGATGCGGCACTGGAAATGGAACTTCCTCCACCGACGGAGATTCCGGAGCAGCTGCCGACAGAGGGGCAGTAGAGGGCGCAAAGCGATGCGCTCTCTTTTTTCGGTCAAATTTCCTTATATTTTTCCTCTTATCTCACATTTTTCCCATTTTTTTATCACAAACAGCCCATATAATAAAAGGGGAGGGACTGCCATGCGGGAGATTAGTTTTGACAGAAAAAGCATCAAGACGCGGTTGATCACGGCCTTTATTGTGACGTCGTTTTTGCCTATTGCGCTGGTAAATATCGTATCTTATTATAATACATCCAGACTGGTGAGACAGAATGTGGAGGGGATGACCAATGCCAATCTGGAACAGACCAGAGTGAGCCTGGATGTGTGGCTGGATTCCTATGAGGACATTTTGTTTCAGGTGTACACGGATGATGACATTGTAGACTTGGTGGATAAGATCAATGCGGGGGAAGACGTGGCCAATAACAGGCAGATGCTCAGAAAGACACTGAGGGGATTATTTTATACCAAGGACTATGTGAAATCCATTTCCGTGATCACGGACAGCGGGGAACTGGTATTTTATGACCAGCTGACGGCATCCACCACACGTACTTCGTGGATGGACAGTATCTCTATGTCTCAGGCACAGCTGTATCGTGCAATCAGCAGTGACAATAAGACCCATTTGATTCCTACCGGAAAGGAAGTGGTCTTTGGAAGCAATTCCTGTTATTTGTTTCATATCGGCCACAGGATTATTGATTATCGGGATGTGGACAAGCAGTGCGGGGTTGTGCTGGTCAGTATTGATGAGGCGCTGCTGGAGGAGATCTGCTCCACCACGGAGAATGGATTAAATTTTATTGTGGACAGCCAGGGACATTTGGTTTCCTGTGCCGGTTCCGGAGAAATCGGACAGGCCGTTTTCGACAAAGATGCAGGGGAGGCGCAAAGAAGGTCTGCCTATCAGCAGATTGCCATGCAGACGGGACTTTTGGGGGAGACAGAGCTTTCCATTTATTCCGTCCATGACGAGGATACGGGCTGGGAGATTATCCGGGCCACCAACCAGGAGGAGTTGATTCAGGCCCTTGGGCAGCAGCAACAGTTATTGGGATTTATCACCGTTTTGTCCCTGTTTGCGGTGCTGATCATTATGCTCAGCCAGGTGAGCAGGATGACCGGTTCCATACAGCGGGTTGTGGGGACCATGAGAAGGGCCGGCAAAGGAGATCTTTCAATCCGGGTGGTGGCAGATAAGACGCGGCCCACGGAGATTGAGGTGATTGCGGAAGAGTTTAACTCCATGATGGATAAACTGAAAAAATCCGTAGAGATACAAAAAGACGCAGAGATTGCCGCCCTGGAGGCGCAGATCAATCCTCATTTTCTCTATAATACGCTGGATACCATCAACTGGATGGCAATCGATAAGGACGAATATGAAATCAGCAATATGATTGGCACACTGGCAAATATTCTGCGCTACGGCATTTCTGACAGCAATGGGGTTGTGAAGATAAAAGATGAGGTAGAATGGCTGAAACAGTATATTTTCCTACAGCAGACGAAACTGAAAAATTCTTTCGCCTGTCATATCAATGTGCAGCCCGAGATTATGGGACTGTTTATCCACAAGCTGCTTTTGCAGCCCTTTATCGAAAATGCCATTTTGCATGGATTTGAGGGTGTGGACAGAACCCATGTATTACAGATGGATATGGGAAGAGAAGAGGACTGGATTGTCATACGGATTCAGGATAACGGCTGCGGTATACCGGATGAGATGGTACGGGAAATGAATGAGGGGATTTTTAGAAAGACGGATAACAAGAATCACATCGGTATGGAAAATGCCATCACACGGATACGTATGTACTATGGGGATAGTGCGGAAGTCAGGATGGAAAGTCAGTTGGGACAAGGAACCACGGTGCAGATACGGATTCCTGTGAACAAGGAGAGGGAACCATCAGGGGAAACGGCAGATACCACCAGAATGAAAACGTTAGATACGCTATAGGGGGCGGGTGAATTCATGAGAGCAGTGATTGTGGAAGACGAAATTCTGATCAGAGAAGGCTTGTGCAAACTGATGCATAAAATGTTCCCGGACATCATCATAGAAGGCGTTGCGGGAAACGGGCAGGAAGGACTTACCTATATAGAAAAACATCAGCCTGATTTGGTCATCACAGATATCAAGATGCCAATTATGGATGGTCTTGAGATGCTTGAAAAAGTGCAGGAATCCGGTCTGTTTCCCAAGGTGATTGTGTTGACGGCTTATTCGGAATTTGAGTATGCCAAGCAGGCCGTGAAACTGGGGGTCTGCGATTATATCATCAAGCCGGTGGTGGTTCAGGAGTTTGTACAGACCATCCGAAAGGTACAGAATCTGTACGAGCAGGAGCAGAAAAGGACGCCGGAGACCATGGGGAGTCTGGAACATATTGTGTCCGGGCTGTTGTATGGGGTGTCTGAGATGGATATGAAGATGCAGGAGTATCTTTTCAGAAAATATGGGATTGCGGAGCAGATGCCCTTGATTGAGCTGTTGATTTATATGGGGGACAGTTTTGCTCAAGGACGGGAGAAGAAACGGCAGGAGATGTGCCGGATTCTGGAACAGAAAAATGTGGAGTACTGCCTGGTGGATATGGAGTATGACAAGACCATTCTGGCCCTGCTTTACGACTATTCTTCCAGACAGGAAATAGAACGCTGGTATCAGCATCAAATCTTGTTCCAGAGACGGGATGAGCGGGAGCGGCATATCAGTTACGGTATGGTGGAGGTTGTGGGGGCCAAAGCAATCAGAGAGGGGTATCAGACCCTGCTTCCTTATATGGATTGGAATATAGTCCTGGGAGACGATGTCCTCATATCTTATCCCAAAATAGCGGATGTGCAGACAGAAATCTGCATTTATCCGGTGGATTTGGAAAATCAGATGAAAACGGCTGTCTGTACAGGGGAAGAGGAGAAGATTCGCGAGATTACAAAACGATTCCATGCCTATTTTCTAAATGGCAGTATGTATCTGCCCAAGGAGATTAAGGAATCCTATGTGCGTTTTCAGTGGGCAGTCTTAAACATTGCCAAAGAGGTGGGGTGTATAGACTATCAGAAGGTTGATCAGAAAAGCCTTTTGGACCGTATTATGAGCGCCAAGACAGAGGAGGAACTGCAGAGAAGTTTTGACCAGCTCTTTGGGCATATGAGTATGGCGGGGAAGGGAACGGAAGTGATGAGTCTTGCGGTGAAGAAGACCCAGAGCATGATTCATGAATTCTATGCGGACGGTATTACTTTAAGCGAGATTGCAGACAGGCTGAATCTGACCCAGGAGTATTTGGGAAGCCAGTTTCACAAGGAAGTGGGGGAGAATTTCAGTACCTATATCCGCAATTACCGTCTGGCCAAGGCTAAGGAGTTATTGATCGGAACCCAGCTGAAACAGTATGAAATTGCCGGAAAAGTGGGATATGCGGACGCCAAGTATTTTGCCAGAGTTTTTCGGGAATGTGTGGGAATGTCCCCTGCGGAATACAGGAAATCTAATCGGTAGAAAGAATGCCATCGTCTGGGACGATAAGTTTAGATATTTTATCCTTTTTCATTTTTCTCCCGTTTGAAGAGGGCGAAAAAGGAGATATGATAAACCCATCAAGAACAAAACCGATACAAAAGGTTGGAGGAGGATGAGTATGAAGAAGAGAAAGATAACAGCTTTATTGACAGCACTTACCATCACGGCCGGTATCCTGACAGGATGCGGCGCAGGCGGCGAGAGCGCACCGGCAGATAACGCGCCGGCAGCAGACAATGCGCCTGCAGCCAAAGAGAGCGCCAAAGAAGAGGATAGCGGCGAGACAGCATCGGCCGGCGAGGCTCAGGCAATCACCATCTGGTATTACTGGGAGACAGAAGGCCATCAGGTAGCTTTAGACCAGGTTATTCAGGAATATAATGGTTCTCAGGATACCTATGAAGTGACAGCAAAATATGTACCCTTTGCGGATTTTAAGAAACAGTTGTCCATCGGTGCTTCCGCAGATGAGCTCCCCGATATCGCCATCCTGGATTCTCCCGATCATGCGTCCTATGTGGAGATGGGAATCTTTGAAGATTTGACAGGTAAGTTCGATGTCAGCAGTTATTACGAGGGAACCGTAAATTCCTGTACGGTGGACGGAAAATTATACGGTGTGCCTTTTGGGGCAAACTGCCTTGCTCTTTACTATAATGAAGACATGCTGACTGCGGCGGGGTGCAGCGTACCCACGACCTGGGATGAGCTGATGGAGACAGCGAAAGCATTGACAACAGATTCCGTTACCGGGCTTGCGCTTTGCAGTGTACAGAATGAAGAGGGAACCTTCAACTTCGTTCCCTGGTTGTGGTCCACAGGAGCCACCTCCTATGATATCAACAACGAGAATGGTATCCGTGCACTCACCTATATCCAGAATCTGATCAACGAGGGCGTCATGAGCAAAGAGTGCATCAACTGGACCCAGGGCGATGTGATGAATCAGTTTATCTCCGGCAATGTGGCGATGATGGAGAACGGCCCCTGGCAGATTCCCACCATGCAGTCTGAGGCACCGGATTTAAACTGGAAGGTGACACTGATTCCCAAGGATGCGGAATATGCTTCTGTGCTTGGCGGTGAGAATTATGCAGTCATTAACGGTGGTAATGTGGACGGCGCTTTGGATTTCCTTACCTATGCCACCAGTGAAGAGAAGGTGAAGTTCCTGATGGATAAATTTGGCTATATCTCTGCGGATAAGACCATTGCAGAAAGCCAGTTTGATGCAGATTCACCCTACCAGCCTTTCGTAGAGGAGTTAAACTACGCAATGCCAAGAGGCCCTCTGGCTGAGTGGCCCAGCGTATCCGATGCTATTTCCCTGGCGTTCAACCAGGTCATCACAGGAACTGCCACACCGGAAGATGCGGCGGCAGGCGCACAGGCAACGATTGACGGTATTGTAAAATAGATGGATAGAGTCATAGATTGCTGCCACACAGAGTTTTATAGCCATTAGAATCTGTGTGGCAGTTTTTTTACCCTAAAATCGAGAGGAGGGGGTCTTGTGGGAAAGATAAAAAAGTTTTTCCGCTACGAAAATGTAGGTATGTTGTTTGTACTTCCGGCTTTTTTGTATATGCTGCTGTTTGTGGGATATCCGATTGTGCGCAATATAATTTTAAGTTTTCAGGATGTCAATGCAGGCAATCTGGTACGGGGAACGAAGAATTTTATTCTGTTTGATAATTATCTGGAACTTTTTAAGGACAGTGTGTTTACCACTTCTTTGTGGAATACGCTGCGGTATACGGTTTTATGTCTGGTATTTCAGTTTGTCATCGGTTTTGCGCTGGCGCTTTTTTTCAGTCAACGGTTTTCGTTTGCCAAACCGGTGCGGGGGATTCTGCTGGTGCCGTGGATGATACCGGTCACTGTGACGGCACTGATGTTTAAGCTTTTGTTTGCCACCGATATTGGAGTGATCAATTTCCTTTTAAGAAGTTTACATTTGATAGACAAAAACATTGAGTGGCTGACAACGCCGGGGACGGCAATGTTTGCCCTGATCTGCGCCAATGTGTGGATTGGAATTCCTTTTAACATGATACTGATTTCCACCGGACTTACCACGATTCCCAAAGAATTATACGAGAGCGCGTCCATTGACGGTGCGGGGAAAGTGCAGACATTCTGGAAGATCACTCTGCCGCTGTTAAAGCCCACCATTGAATCTGTACTGATTCTGGGCTTTATCTATACCTTTAAGGTATACGACTTAGTTTACGTCATGACAAGCGGCGGCCCGGTGAATTCCACGCATATGCTGTCCACGTATTCCTATAAACTGTCCTTTGAAATGTTTCAGTACAGCAAAGGCTCCGCAGTGGCCAATGTGTTGTTGGTAATACTGTTAGTGGTGGGAATTTTCTATATTAAGGCGACGACAGAGGGGGAGGATGCATGATGGATGAGGAAAAGAGACTTTCAAGGAAAAAGAATATTTTGTTTAGCGCAGCGGCGGTAGTACTTTTGTGCGTTTTGCTCTTTCCTTTATATTGGGCGCTTATCACCTCCTTAAAGACAGAGCAGGAAATCTTTCAAAACCCGCCTACCTTTTATCCCCATGTGTTGAATACCAAATCCTATGCGGCACAGGTGGAGACCGGCGATTTCAATATGTTCCGCTCCTTTGGAAACAGCTTCCTGATTTCACTGGGAGCCACGATCATTGCGGTTTTACTGGCGGTGCCGGCATCGTATGGGATTGCCAAATATCATTTTAAGGCCAGAAAGGTGATGCTGCTTTCCTTCCTGGTGACCCAGATGCTGCCGGTATCGGTGCTGCTTACGCCCATGTTTATCATGTTCAAAAATATGCATGTGTATAATACCTGGGTGGCGGCGGTGTTGGCCGATGCCACCATCGGCATTCCCTTTTCGGTGTTGATATTGAAGAACTATTTTGCCTCTATTCCCAAAGATTTGGAGGAGGCGGCTTATCTGGACGGATGCAATAAGTTCAGTGCTTTTGTGAGGATTTTGATTCCCATTGCCAAACCGGGCGTCATGGTCTGCGCTATCTTTTCCTTCCTCTATGCCTGGGGAGACCTGGCGTATGGGATGACCTTTATCTTAGATCAGGAGAAGCGGCCGATTATTGCGGGTATCTTTAACTTTATGGGCCAGTATGGGACAAAATGGAGCTATTTGACAGCCTTTGCGGTGGTGACTATTATTCCGGTTGCGCTGATTTTTATCTTTATGCAGAAGTATATTGTGAGCGGTATGACAAGCGGAGCGGTCAAAGGTTAGTGTGAGAAGAATAAAAGGAAGGTGAGAAAATATGCTGGATATCAGGGATAATAGATTGGTTTATCATTATGATGCGGAAGAAGTGTGGATTGAGCCTTGGGGGCCGAATGCATTGCGGGTGCGGGCCACGAAGGAAGATCGGATGCCGGAAGAAGACTGGGCTTTATGGCAAAAGGGTGAGGCGGATGCGGATATCAGCTATACTGCGCAGGGAGCCAGGATTTCCAACGGCAGGATTTATGCTGAGATTACGAAACGCGGCAAGATTATGATATACCATGCCGATGGACGGCTGCTTCTGGAAGAGTATTGCAGGAACCGGAGAGATTTGCTGGATAAGAAGTGCAGTGCAATTGAAGTGGAAGCCAGGGAATTCAAACCCATTCAGGGCGGCGATTACCACCTGACCATGCGGTTTGAATCGGTGGATAGGAATGAGAAAATCTATGGTATGGGGCAGTATCAGCAACCCTATCTGGACTTAAAGGGGCTTGATCTGGAATTGGCGCACCGTAATTCCCAGGCCAGCGTACCCTTTGCTATCTCTTCTCTGGGATATGGATTTTTGTGGAATAATCCGGGTGTGGGCCGGGCCGTGTTTGGCAAAAATATCATGAGCTTTGAGTCCTATTCCACCAAGACGCTGGATTATTGGGTGACTGCCGGCGATACACCGGCACAAATCGAAGAGACCTATGCGGCTGTGACAGGGACAGTGCCCATGATGCCGGAGTATGGCCTTGGATTCTGGCAGTGTAAGCTGCGCTATCAGACCCAGGAGGAACTACTTGGCGTGGCGAGAGAGTATAAGCGTAGGAACCTGCCCATTGACTTGATTGTCATTGACTTTTTCCACTGGCCCAAACAGGGGGAGTGGAAGTTTGACCCGGTGTACTGGCCAGACCCAAAGGCTATGGTAGATGAGTTACATAAGATGGGGATAGAACTGATGGTGTCTATCTGGCCCACGGTAGATAAGACCTGCGAGAATTATGAAGAAATGTTGGAGAAGGGCTATCTGATACGCACCGAAAGGGGGTTCCGCGTGGGCCTGGATTTCCAGGGCGCTACCATTCATTATGATGCCACCAACCCGAAAGCCAGAGACTACCTGTGGAACAAGGCAAAGAAGAATTACTATGATTTGGGGATTAAAGTATTCTGGCTGGATGAGGCAGAGCCGGAGTATACGGCTTACGACTTTGATAACTACCGCTATCACAAGGGCACCAACCTGCAGATTGGCAATACCTATCCGGTGGAGTATGCCAGGACTTTCTATGAAGGTATGGAGCAGGAAGGACAGAAAAATATCGTAAATCTTTTGCGCTGTGCCTGGGCGGGCAGTCAGAAGTACGGCGCTCTGGTATGGTCAGGGGATATCGCCTCCAGCTTCGAGAGTATGCGTAACCAGCTGGCGGCGGGACTGAACATGGGACTTGCGGGAATCCCTTGGTGGACCACCGATATCGGCGGATTCCACGGCGGCAATCCGGATGACCCCAAGTTCAGGGAGCTTTTTGCCAGATGGTTTGCCTGGGGAACATTCTGTCCGGTGATGCGCCTGCATGGCGACAGGGAGCCGAGACAGCCCCAGTACGGCACTACGGGAGGAGCCACATGTTGTTCCGGGGCGGCCAACGAGGTTTGGAGTTACGGGGAAGAAGTGTATGAGATCTGTAAGAAGTATATGGAATACAGAGAACAGATGCGGCCTTATACGAGGAAGCTGATGGAAGAGGCCCATGAGAAAGGGACGCCTGTGATGAGAACTCTGTTCTATATGTATCCTAGGGACTGTGTATGCTGGGATGTGGAGGATGAATACATGTATGGCCCGGATGTGCTGGTGGCGCCGGTTCTCTATGCGGGGCAGGCAAAGCGCAGTGTGTATCTGCCCAAGGGGGATGACTGGGTGGAGAGCTTTACCGGAAAGGAGTATGCGGGCGGACAGACGATAGAGGTTGATACGCCGCTTGCTGTGATTCCGGTGTTTGTGAGGAAAAAGTAAATCAGGAATAAGATAATCAATAAAGTGAATCCTATGGGCTATGACAGGCACAGGATTCGCTTTATTTTTTAGCATGGGTGTGGGACGGGGATTTATAAAAATCCATATACGCCCATTACAATGTTATGCTATAATGCTTGTTGATATCATGTGACGGGATGGCCTTACTGACCAAGAAACTGACCAAGAAACTGACCAAGAAACTGACCAAGAAACTGACC
>ERZ779621.27-NODE-27-length-126266-cov-14.772967_pt1 | contig 126266 bp, 118 predicted proteins | sample MGYA00514215_ERZ779621 | MGnify/ENA primary metagenome ERZ779621 (study PRJEB29562, sample SAMEA4376715) | mouse gut metagenome | isolation source: Cecum | study: EMG produced TPA metagenomics assembly of the A DSS colitis mouse model was used to assess the...
GATATTGCACATATATAGGATAGCTATTGTGTAGAAGGGTAAGCATGGCATAACAATAGAGAGGGAAGTACAATGGGAAAACAAAAGACAAAATTGGGAGCAAGAATTTTATCCATGGAGGAGTTGAATGCGATTCTGCCAAATGCCGAATCTGTGTATGAGCAGATTGAGGTGTTTCGAAATAATATTTCCAGTGAACGCAGCACACAGGATGTGGAACAGCATGAAATGGAGCAGAAGACCAACAACATTGGAATCATCGGGTGTCGAGGTGCGGGCAAGACTTCCATTCTAAAGACTTTTTACCATAAGTTAAAAAGTGAAGTGAGAAGGGAGCAAGAAGCGGGGGAACATAAGGAAAATGGTGACATCATATTACCGATTATCATTCCGGAGAGCTTATCCGCCGGGATGATGCTGATGGATGCAGTATTGGGAAGGCTGAAATCCGTTATAGAAGAACGGGAGAGAGCGCGCGAAAAGAATAAATATCAGGGAGATTGTATTTATTCCGGGTACGATTCTTTAGCAAAGCAATACAATGAGTTGGTGAAGCAGTATTGTTACATTAAGAAAGATTACAGGGACATTCTGATTCAAGAATTTACAACAGAGCAGAACTATGTGGACAAGACCAAAAAGGTATTTAGCTCTGATGCTGAGTTTATCAGGTTATTTCATCAGTTTGTGGACAGCTTATTGCAGGACGAACAGAACTCTGAGAAGAATCCGATGTTGTTTTTGTTCATCGACGATGTTGATTTAAGCGCTGACAGGTGTACGGATATTGTGAGGACGCTGCTGGTCTATTTATCCCATCCGAGAATCGTCACCTTTATTTCCGGGGATATGGAAACCTTTGAGGAAGAATTAACTTTGGAGTTCCTGCGGCAGGAGGGAGCACTGAGCGCAGATGTATTCCAGGCGACCTATTGTGACGCCGAGGATGAACCGGCGAAAAACAGTCTTTTAGAGAGAAAGAAGACCCTTGCATACGAATACTTAAAGAAGATTATTCCTCCGGCATACCGCAGGACAATCCGCTATTGGGCATTGGAAGAGAGAGGAAATTATCGGATTGAGGCAGACAGGGGCAATGCGTCCAAAAATCTTGCCGAATTACTGATGGAAGTGACCAAGGACCGATTAGATGATTTGTATTTTGTATACAAAGAGGATGGCGGGCAGAAATGTATGGGGCTTGCTTTTTATATGTTTGACAAGACAGCCCGTGGGTTAAACAATGTTTATAATGTATTAGAGGAGATTTACGATATACAACAGAATGAAAAGGATATGACAGATGGACAAAAAACCCTTCTTCTTTGGCGGCTGATAGAGACCATGGTGGATTCGAAGCTTTTGTATGCAAGTTATAAATCGGAATTACTGAAAAAGATTATTGTACTGGGGCGGGAGGAAGTGAAGATTGATTTTGATAATGCCTATGTCTTCTTGTATGGGAACGAATGGGCGAACAAGGAAGAAAGGGAAAGCAAGGAAGAAAGAGAAAACAAGGAAGGAAAACAGAATAAGGGAGAAAAGCGAGAACGGGGAGCGGAGCAGGTTTCCGTGCAGACAGCAGGAAGATTTTCTCCCAAAGAGCGCTTTGCGATATTCTATTTGATGGATTTTGCGGCCCGGCTATTTCATCAGGATAGAGAGATAAAATATATAAATTTGGAAATGAGGGTGATTCAGGAATATATTAGCGATGAGGGGATAGATGGCAAGATTGCGTTGGAGAGACCCTTGCTTGGATGCATCGTGAATAGGAATAAAATGGATGATTCCGTCTGGAGCATTTTGATAGATTTTCTACAAAAGTGTAATTTTGTAGTTGCTCTGCACCTGATTCGGTATCTGGGAAGGGCAGACATCTATGCTATATTGGAGGACGCTGAAGAAACACGTGATGTGAATACCATTGCGTACAAGAAAACATATGATGCGAAAACCGTTGCTTATAAGATCGCATATGCACTGCTAAAGGCTGGACAGGCTGTCAGCAGGTCGGAAGAGGCATTTCAAAGCAGGCTGGCAGAATTATGGATTGATATGCAAGAGGCGATGCTGAGCCTGCTCAATCAATTGTCATTAAATCCATGGATTATTTATGGCAGGAGAGTGACCGCGAATGCTGGCATTAGAGTAGCTGGAATGCGTTTTTTCGATGAGACAGTATATGGAAGTGACCTGGCGAAAGTAAGTTTCTGGAATGTAGAGTGCTTTATAAACGAAAGCAAATTGTATACTGAACAACAAGAGTATTTTCTGTGGGCGGAATATGAAAATCGGAATATCCGTTACTGGATTTATTATGAGAAAAGCTTAAGGGAAAAGGACATAAGCAAAAATGTATTTAATCTGGTAAGCAAGGCCAGAGAAATGATTGCGGCAGGGCTGACAAAAACAATTATGGATTTGCTGCAGGAACATCATGCTATGAAACGGTTTGAAATCGGAGTGCTCAAAGAGGTTGATTACGACGGTATATTGGAGGAAAAGGGGAGAAAGGAGCAGAGGGAGATACAGGTCATTGAGCAAATTGATAAGCAGGGATTGTGGGATTGCGCCTATGTAAAACGTACGGTTTCGGTATATTTAAATAAAGGTAAAAACCATTATGTATCTGAAATAAGCCGGGGAAGAATTATTTTTGAGGCAACCCAGTTTGTGACAGAGACATATGCAGCATTGGCAGAGTGTTACAAGGGGTCTTCGGGAAAAGCGATTATCTATGAACTGGAACTTAAGATAAGGCGGGTTTTGTTTTTATCAACGGGCGGAGAGGCAAAAGAGCAAGGGAGGTTTTCTGACGGAAAGTATTATCTGCGCCTGGAGCAGGCCCTTATCATACGTTGTCTGTTGGAAGAATTTCTGGATATTCATTGGAGAGTCTACTATGGGAAAAAAGAAGCGAGGAAGCTTTTGATGGAAGTGAAGGAACTGCCCTTATTGCCACATTCGGAAAAGTGGAATCGGGTAGATGAGGAATTAAGGAAGAGAGAAGATACATTCTTTGAAAAGAACCGGAAGTTCTTAAGAAACTGGCATACAGGGGAAGTTGAAGACAGCGGCAATTGGCAGGAGATAATGGATAAGGTTCGTGAAGAGTACTATGGTGCTTCAAAGAAGGAAAGTTCAACAATGGTGAGTCTCATCAAAGAATATCTGGGTTACGGAAGAGATGTAGATTACGGATATTTGCAATATTTGGTGCAGAAAAGACAGATAGAAAGAATGAAAGAAATGTGGAACAAAGAACCAATGCCAAATTGGAGCGTCATAGAGCCGGCTTTCCCGGAAAAAGATTATCTTTTTATCTTCCACAGCTATTTAAGGTATCTGCAAGTAAACGATAGTGATGCGAAAAATGCAGGTGTGCAGGCGGAGGAAATTGCCAGGATGGCACAGTACATACTGGATAGTGAAATCAAAGCGGATGAAAAGGTACAAAATGATTTCTATCAGACGATCAATGAGGAACTTGCGCTGACAGAGGAAGAGTTTGAGAAATTGTTCTGAATTTCCAGTGGGGCCTGGGAGGGAGCATTATGAATGATACGATTAACAGATATTTGACCATTTTGTATTATCCGTTTAATTCATTGGATTTCTTTCTGGAAGATTATTTTGCAGGCATCATTCAGGAGCAAAAGGCAGGGAGCAGATTTGGAAAATCGGAAAAAAGGTTACAGGAAGCTATGATACAGTATATGCAGGAGAGCTGTAACGTGTACTCCTATGACGAAGCGTATATGTATCTGGAGAAATGTTATTTGCACGATATAAGGAGGAAGCATTACCAGAACGCGGAAGCATTGTATTTGGATTGTTTGGATAAGATGGTACGGTCCATGATATCCCAGCGAGACGGTAAGATCGCGTTTAAATATTGGGAAAACAGACAAGATGAAGGCTTCCTTGGGGGATTTGGTGATTCCAACAAAATATTTTTATTCCATGGTATGAATATGCATATTCCGATGGATTTTCTTGTGATGCTTTACATGACGCAGAATGAGAAGAATCAGCTTGGATGTTTGCAGCATTATTATAATCAGATTGCAATAGCAGATCAGCAGCTCGACGCTGTTTTGCACTCTGGGGTTGCGGAAAACCACTTGCATAAAGGCGTGTCGGTATCCTTTTTTGAAATCTGGGAGGCTTTCATGCTGCCGCTAAACAGTCATTCCATCGATGCCGTCAAGCGCAGTAATCTTTCCTTGGGAAACAGCAGGCTGAGAGCGGGAGAGGTGCTTTTCTTTATTTTGACAGCGGCCATTGTCCGTGTCTGGCTTGCCTTTGCTCTGCAGGGGAAGTATTGGCAGGATGTCGAATTGCAGGAACTTGTGAACCGTTTCATAGAAGGTAAGGGGCTACGGGACTTTTACCAGAAGAGATGGGGCGTCCGGGAGGGAAAAGAGGTAAGAGATGAGATTCTATCCTATTGTCAGAGACAATGGGACAGGGTATTGCAGATTGTGCCTGTGTTACCGGAAGGAAGGACGCTTATACAGGAGATTTTTCAGGTGCCGGAACAGATGTATACGACGGATGAATTGATTTTTCTGTTCTACGGAATGAAATATTTCAGAGCATATGCCGGAAAACAGGGGGAAAATGAAAGAGCGGACGGGAATAAAGAACGTACTGTGAAGTGTCTTATGCAATATTTGCGGATAAAACATTACGTGTTTGGCTGTACGGTTCAGAAGAAGAATGTGCGGGGGCTTGACTATTTTCAGAAGGAATACTATCAAAAGGACGCGATGCTGAATCGGTTCTATGCGGCGGTTTCAGGCAGCCTATACCATAAGAATGGCAGAGTGGCCTATTGGGAGCAGGCGATGCGCAAGCAGTTTCAAAACCGTGATTTGAAGAAAATCGAGTTCCGGACATCAATTGGTGAAAGTGAAGCGGCCTTTCGGAAGGAGGTCAAGGATTTTCTGGAGGCATACCGCAATGTTATCCGGGAAGATTATTGTCATAAGGAGATCAATCCTTATAGGGAGACGAGTTCTTATCAGGTTTACCGCACATTTCCGCGGGTGGGTCTGGTCTTACATCTTCTAAAAAGAAAAGACGAAACGGTTCCCTATAAATGCTTTTTGGACGGAATAGAGGAAAAAGAAAAGCTGCAGTTTGGGCTTCTGGAAGAAAAGTACATAGAGCAGATTGCCATCATGAATCAATTGCGGAACCAGGTGGAGGGGCTGGACCGCTATATTGTAGGGCTTGACGCGGCAAGTATAGAAAGCGCGACACCTGTGTGGGTCTTTGTAAAAGCCTATGAGGCAGCAAGAGACAGTAGGATAGAGACAGTAGGATATGGGGAAAACAGCCGGCAGAGCCTGCGTTTTACTTTCCATGCAGGGGAAGATTTCAGACATATTTTATCGGGGCTTAGGAGAGTGGATGAAGCGATTACATTTTTAAAATTTCACGCGGGAGACCGGATTGGGCATGGCACTGCGCTGGGAATTTCTCCGGAGCAATGGTGCCGGTATAATCCCTTCGTTGTACTGCCAAGGAGAGAGGCGCTGGATAATTACATCTGGGCATACTATGTCTTGAGCCGGGACACGGTGGAGTGTAGTTCTACGCTGCTGGCATATTTGGAGAGGAGAGTTTATGAACTTGCCAAAGGGATATATGGGAAGGCACAAAACATTTCTCTGCAGGTATTCATAGAGGGTTATCTGAAAATGTTTCATACAGAGAACGTCGGTTATGATAAATGTGTGCAGGCAGAAGACATTGGTTTTTGCAAAGCGGTCAGAGAGGGTACGTGTAATGAAATATTATGGAATGGAGAGAAAATCGCACTCTCGAGACATTGCAAGAAATTTCTTATGGAAATGGAATGTCCGATTCATTATGAGGTAACAAAACAGGATATGCAGATTACAGAACTATTACAGAGGGTGTTGCGCCAAAAGTTGAGCAGAGAGGGTATTGTGGTAGAGGTAAACCCCTCTTCTAATGTAGCCATTGGAGAGGTAGATAAAATTACGGAGAATCAGATTTATAAATTAAATCTGCCCCGGGGAGAGGATAATGTTATGGTGTGCATCAATTCCGATGACCCCACGGTATTCCACACCAATGTTTCAAATGAATTGGCATTTATCTATTATGGGATACTGCATAAGGGGGTCAGCAGGGAAAATGCCTTAGAGTGGATTGACAGAATCCGCGAATGCGGCATGAAAGCTTCCTTTTTGCAGGGAGAAGATACGGACCAACAGGTATATGATAAATTGGAGCAGTTATTGGAACGATTGTAAGAAACTATGCTGGTTGTTGTTTATACTAGGGGTTTCATATGATGGAAGGATATACAGAGGAAAGGGCGTGTGAATTAATATGGTTTTGGGAGTAACGGTCAGTGTCAGCATTATACGAAACATGATGGAAATCATACAGTGCTGCGTATTGTTTCTAAGTATGGACAAGCCGCGGTATCCATGGAAGAAAACAATCAGCATATATGTGGCATTTATTGCGCTGTGTACCGTAGGTTCGACTATCTGGGTGCTCACCTATCCGGAGAGTTATGGAAAATATATAACGGTGTCTTTCTTTGCTCTTGTCGTTTTTTTTGTTCAATATATGAGTCAGTACAGTATTTCCCAGGTACTTTACAATGTTTCCCTGCTGGTGTTTGTTCAGCTGTGGGGCATTGGCATAGGTGTTCGGTTTGCTATGATCTTTTTTGGCGGAAATGTATGGGCGGATATTTTGTTTAGGTTTTTCTATTTTTGGGTAGTGGTATGGCTGTTTTACCGCTTTTTCAGAGAGGCATATTTGGAAATTGCGGATTATATGAGAGAGCGTTGGAAATGGATGGCGGCCGTGTCCATGGCGGGTGATATTCTGTTTATTTATTGTTCCATTTATCCCCAGCATGTTATGGTCAGGGACACACGTGACAGGATTATTTCCTGTGGAATTGCAGTTATATTGTTTGCCACGCATATCACGATGCTTCGGGCAATTAATACCATGCGCAGTGAATTAAAAGCAAAAGAAGAAATGGAGTATTCCCTGCTCAACAACGCCTATCTTGAACATGCGCTTGCCATGATTGAAGAGAAAGTTGCGCTGGCGGACAGGAGCAGGCATGATGCCAGGCACCATGACCTGGTGATTATGGAATATGCAAAAAGAGGTGCTATGGAAGAACTCCTGCATTATATGGAGGAAAAGGCGGAGACGGAAGAACTGGAAACGCCGGTAGGCTTTTGCGGCAATAAGACGGTCAACAGTATTCTGTCTGCTTACGCGCAGAAGGCGAAGCAGGCAGGAATCAGTATGACAGTGGAGGCAGCGGTAAAACAGGACATAGGAATCAAGGATATTGATTTTACGGCGATTCTGGGAAATGCGCTGGAGAATGCGGTGCATGGCTGTATCAAATCAGAGAAAGAGGAGCCGTTTATTGATGTGAAGATACAGACGAAAAATAATAAGCTGGCGATGACAGTCTGCAATTCATGTGATGGCGGGGTAGTGTTTGAGAATGGGATTCCGCAGTCGGAAAAGAGCGGTATTGGCGTTAAGAGTATGATGCGCAGTGCGGCGAAGTATGACGGACAGTTGGACTTTCAGTGTGAGGATAATGTCTTTAAGGTGCGGATTGTGCTGAATGCTTCCTAAAGGCGAACTGTGGTATGAAGCATCTAAAGATAAAGAATGAAAGGCAGGAAAAGATGATGACTCATTCTGAAATACTGAAAGATACGGCGCTTTGGCAGGCATACCAATCCAAAGTGCCATCCGACGAGAAGAGGCGCAGCTGGATAAAAGAGGTGTATGAAAGCGCCGTAACTTATATGCTGGATGTTCGAGTGACATTTGGAAATTATACATTACATGATGAGACACATATCTTGAATGTGCTGGATGCGATAGGCGGATTGCTGGGCGATCAGATAGAACGATTAACAACTGGTGTAATAGAATTATTGATACTGTCTGCATGTCTCCATGATGTGGGTATGGTCTATAAAGATGAGGAAAAGAACAGGTGTTATCAGGATGAAACGGCCTGTAAGAAGTTTTTAAGAGAATACTGTCCGGAGCTGTTGGGATGCCCGGCTTTAGAATGGCCGGAAGATATCCGGAAATGGTATCTTCGCACCCTGCATCCCTTTCGCCTTCATGAAGTATTGCAGAATGAGGCATGGAAGGAATTGTTTGATGAGTGTCCCCTGCAGGTGGTGCCCAAACGCTGCATCATAGCTGTTTGTCAGGCACATGGACAGAACCCGGCAGAGCTTTTACATAACAGGGATTTAAAGTATTTGGCGGCCAATGATGCGGAACCTTTATTTTGTGCGCTTTTGCTTCGGCAGGGGGATTTATTGGACTGAAAAAGAGGACATGGGTGCGGATGAAGTGTTCGATTTATTTCCACCAATGATGTTTTGTACGGCTGCAAACGAGCAGAGCCGTCGATATATTTGCAGTGCGAATTCGGTATTGCGCAAAGGCATTACGGTAGACCATCCGTTTATCCTATGGCTGTTAGATAATGCTGTACAGCTCAAAGAGTATTACGAGAGACAATTTCAACAGATTGTGGATTACCTTCGTAGAAAGGACGCAGAAGACATCATGCAGCAATGCAACAACATCCGCGAGCAACTGCTCACTTTCCCAGAGCACCACGGCGTAGACGTCAGTTCTTGTCCGAAACTGACTCTGGATGATTTCTGGACAAGGGATTGATGCATCCATGCGTTACCCGGATATGGAGCCTTTGCAGGCAAAGGAATTGGTACTTGACAGCTCACTTTTGTATGAATGTAATTATTATTATCCGGGAATCGCCAGGGAGGATGTGGACCAATACCTGGATGCAGGGGGAGAATTTCATTATGAGGAATCTTTTGGAATAAGGGAAGATGGACTGCCTTATGGGAATTTCAGCGTCACGCTTCCAAAGTTTAATGGGAAACTGGACCAAGAGCAGTGGATTTCATGGCGCAGAGAACATGGATACAGTCATTTATATGTTGGAGAGAGCTATATTTCCATGTATTATTACAGGGAAGGCTATGAGGGCGGCATGAGAGAATGGAATAACGCTTTTGATAATAACGTGCTGGTGAAAAAAATGGGTGATTTAAGAAGTTACCTGACATCGGACGGGATGGTATTATGTTATGAAAGGTGCGAGGTTCAGGCCGGATGCAGCGGCAGACCTACCTTTGAGATTCCTTATGAGTGGTTCGCGGATATTTTTAAACAATAGAACGGATTTTATCACACGAAAATTTGTGCAGGAGCATCGCAAATTTATCCGACGGCAGACGCAAATTTGAAATTTGTAACTTTGCATGAGCGAAGGTATGCCTTTTGTCGCTTAAACGCTCCGGAAGGGAGAACATTATGCAGTACACATGGAATGACATAGAACAGTACATTGCCGTCTGTACCCAATGTCCCTTAAGCCAGACCAGAAACCGTCCGGTCATGGGGCGCGGCAGTCATGAGGCGGCGATTATGCTGATTGCCGAGGCGCCCGGGGGACAGGAGGACCAGCAAGGACTCCCGTTTGTGGGGCGTTCCGGGGAAATATTAGACAGACTTTTACAAGACTGCGGCCTGGACAGAGACCAGATATACATCACCAATATTTTAAAATGCCACCCGCCGGGCAACCGCGATCCCAAAGAGGTGGAGAAGGAGGCCTGTTTTCCTTATCTGAAATATGAGACCTTTCTGTTAAATCCTAAAATCATCGTCTGCCTGGGACGTGTGGCCGCACAGCGCATCATTTCGCCGGATTATAAAATCACCAGACAGCACGGCACCTGGATATGCCGCAAACATTGTGCGCTGACGGCGACTTACCACCCTTCGGCAATCCTGCGGGACCCTTCCAAGTACGATGAGGCAAAGCAGGATTTTTGTGAAATTGTAAGAAAGTGGGATGAACTGCAGGGGTAGAGGCGGAAGCCAATTTTCAATATACCTGATATTGACAGGTATAGGACATATATTTAATATTTTTCCTACTTTTCTGATATATGTTTCAGGTAGAAAGCATTAAAATGTGTAAACAGAAAAGAGCTGCCAGCACAGACAGACGCTTATTAATATGAACAAATATTGGATACAGGGGGTATTAAATTATGGAAGAGATTCGCTTTTTGGACAAGGATGGAGCCTTTTTGGTAGAGCAGCCAGAAAATTACAGTTATCTGTACTTTCCGATTGCCGGAGAAAAGGGACTGAAAAGTTCTATAACGCCGAATTTAGGCGGGGACAGTAAACTTAATCAGGAGACTTTCCTGCTGGAACCTGTAAGTTCGGAAAATTTGCATAATAACAGGTCTTCCAGGAATTTTTGGTGTATAGTAGAGGAATCCGGATGTTGGTCCGCCACAGGGGCGTCGGCGGATGCGGAGGCTGAGAAATTTACCAGTGAGCAGGATGATAGTACATTGACTGCGGGTCTGATGTGGCACACTGTGAAAAGAAGTTCGAAGAAGTTTAACTTGGAGGCGGAGATTACTTCTTTCGTTCCAGTGGAGGACAATGTGGAGATTATGCATGTGATACTGCGCAATACAGGGGAAACAGAGCAGAAAATTGTGCCGGTTGCTGCCATCCCGATATATGGAAGAAGCGCTGATAATATCAGGGATCATAGAAATGTCACATCGATGTTGCATAGAATACATACAAAACAGTGCGGTATTACGGTGAAACCTACCATGTCATTTGATGAAAAGGGACATCGGAGAAACCACCAGATCTATTTTGTGGCAGGGACAGAGGGATGCGGCGCGAAACCAAAATCCTTTTATCCGACGGTAGAGACCTTTGTAGGGGAAGGCGGCACTTTTACGCATCCCGCCGCAGTATACCAAAACAAAGAGGGTATGCCTGCAGGAACGGAAATTGCCGGCAGAGAGGCTATGGGAGGGATACGCTTTAAGCAGATAACGATTAGGAAGGATGAGACTGTAGAGTATGTGATTATCATGGGAATTGCGCAGCAGGAGGAAGAAGTGGAAGCGCTTATTTCAAAATATGGTTCGTCGGCAAAGGCGGAGCAGGTCTTTGAGGAGGTAAAAGCATACTGGCAGGAAAAGGTGAATGTCAGATATCATACGGGAAATGAGTGCTTTGATTTTTTCATGCGTTGGGTGAGTTTTCAGCCCTTTTTGAGACGACTTTATGGATGCTCGTTCCTGCCCCATCATGACTATGGAAGAGGCGGCCGGGGATGGAGGGATTTGTGGCAGGATTGTCTGTCTCTTCTACTAATGGAGCCGGGAGATGTACGTAAAATGATTGTCAGCAATTACAGCGGCGTTAGGATTGACGGAACCAATGCTACGATTATAGGCAGTCAGCAGGGAGAATTCATTGCCGACAGAAACGGTATCAGCCGTGTCTGGATGGATCATGCCGTCTGGCCTTTTATGACCACCAGGCTTTATATTGATCAGACCGGTGATCTGGAAGTTTTGCTGGAGAATGTGCAGTACTTTAAAGATGCGCAGACGAAAAGAGGAACACAGTATGACCAGGATTGGAGTGAAAGCTATGGTATGTGGCAGAAAACATCCGGTAACAGTGTATATGCCGGGACCATTCTGGAGCATCTTCTAGTTGAGCATCTGTGTGCTTTTTATGAAGTAGGAGAACACAATGAAATGCGTCTGCGCGGTGCGGACTGGAATGATGCGCTGGATATGGCGGCGGACTTTGGCGAGAGTGTGGCGTTTACCTGTGCCTATGCAGGAAATATAAGACAGCTTGCAGACTGTCTGGGTCTGATGAAGGATAGATTGTTCTGTATGCAGATAGAGCTTTTGGAGGAGCTGGGGGTTTTATTGGAGGATGATGCAGCACTTTATGAGAGCGTAGAGGCAAAACATACCGTTTTGGAGGAATATACGAATTTATGCAGACATAACATCAGCGGCAGGAAAATACAGGTGCCTGTGGATAGTCTGATCGAGAATCTGACTCATAAGGCGGACTGGCTTATGGAGCACATCCGTAAGACGGAATGGATTCAGGGACAAGAGGACGAGGGGTGGTTTAACAGTTATTATGATAATCACCAAAATGCAGTGGAAGGGATTTCAGAAAAGAGCGTCCGAATGATGTTGACGGGACAGGTTTTTGCTATTATGAGCGGGACAGCGTCAGACAATCAAATCAGCCGAATCTGTAAAAGTGCAGATCGTTATCTATATGACGCATCCATTGGCGGTTATCGGTTGAACACGGACTTTAAGGAACTGAAGTTTGATATGGGAAGAATGTTTGGATTTGCCTATGGAGAGAAAGAAAATGGGGCAGTATTTTCCCATATGACGGTGATGTATGCAAATGCGCTTTATAAGAGGGGATATGTGAAAGAGGGTTATAAGGCGATCCAAACATTGGCAGATACGGCGCTTTCTTTTAACACAAGTAAAATTTATCCCGGCATTCCCGAGTATTTTAACAGTGAGGGACGGGGAATGTATCACTATCTCACGGGCGCCGCAAGCTGGTATATGATGACCATGATGACAGAAGTATTTGGAGTGCACGGGGAAGCGGGAGACTTGGTAATCAGGCCCAAGCTTTTGAAGAAGCAGTTCGATACAGACAAAACAGCCTTCATTAGATTGTTCTTTGCAGGGAAAGAGTTTGAGGTCACATTTATCAATACGCAGGGACTGGAGTATGGGGCGTACAAAATCGGCAGTGCGCAATGTGATGGTAAAACAGTACAGGTTATTGATGACACGAAAGCTCTGATTGGACGGCCTACAGTGGAATCTATGGAGGATGGCCTTCACAGGATAACAGTAGAGTTGGTTTTGGCATAAAAGCATAAAGGCATTACGAGATGGTTACCAAGAAGTGTGGTAATAATGATCGCGGTATTTCTTGGGTGTCACGCCTACCATTTTCTTAAAAGTCTGGATAAAGTGGCTCTGAGAAGAAAACGCTAGATAATTCGCTATCTCAATCAGGCTGTAATCGGAATACCTGAGCATATGCTGTGCTTTTTCAATTTTCATTTCGCAGATGTAATCGCTGATGGAGACGTTAAGCTCCTTCTTGAAAAGTCTGGAAAGATAGCTGGGAGAAAGACTGGTATGTGCTGCAAGTTCCTCTACAGTGATACGGCGGGTGATATTGCTGTAAATATAATCCATGCAAAGGACCACTGGTTTTGAGAGAATATTGCTTTTCTTCACCAGATTCATCTTTTTTGTATAGTCGAGAGCCATTTGCATATGAAGCTTTGAAATCGCGTCAATGGTGGTGCAAGTGTCCATTTTTATAATATAGAAATCACTGAGACGAAATGCCTGCTCCAACTCCATGCCGGCAGTTACACATCGTCTGGTAATCATGGCCACCGTAACGACAAAATGATACTTTATATTAGTCAGAGGATTTGTAGAGAGAATGCCCATCCCATTGGGATTGATAAAAGCATTCTCTCTGCAGTTTTTTTCCACAAAATCTAAATCTCCTGAACTGACTGCCTGTAAAAAGGAATATTCATCATCCAAGGGGCGGTGTTTAAGAGATTCTTCACTTTTTTGCAGTTCTTCCTGAAACCATTCTTGTCGTAAATTCATATTTTCCCCGCGTAATTTTTTGCCATAGCGCAGGCGTCTAAGCTTGCGGCAATCAAACTATATTCACAGAAGTATTAAACAAACATAACTCTACATCAATTGTATCATGAATCTGACATTTTTGTATATAACCTTGTATAGCAAAATGCAATATTATCCTATAATTGTGAAAAAAGCAAAGGAGGATGGACATGAGATTCGGATATTTTGATGATAAAAATCACGAATATGTAATTGAGCGTCCGGATACGCCGCAGCCATGGGCCAACTATCTTGGTTCCCCGGAATACGGCGCTGTTATTTCCAACAATGCCGGTGGGTATAGTTTTGCCAAGTCCGGCGCTAACGGCAGGATTTTACGCTATATTTTTAATCAGTTTGACCAGCCGGGACGCTATATTTATATTCGTGACAACGAGAGCAGGGACTATTGGTCAGCTTCATGGCAGCCGGTAGGAAAGGACCTTGGAGCGTATAAGAGTGAATGCCGTCATGGGACGGGGTATACCAGAATGATTGCGGATTACAGCGGCATCCATTCGGAGGTTTTATATTATGTGCCCCTTGACAAGGCTTATGAAGTTTGGAATCTGCAGTTGACGAACCAGTCCGAAAAGAAAAGAAATCTGACGATTACAGGATATGCGGAATTTACAAACGTGAATAATTATGAAAATGATCAGGTAAACCTGCAGTATTCCCAGTTTGTCACCGGAACTGTCTTTCATGATAATCGGATTTGCCAGAGGATTCATGGTAACTTAGACACGTTGGATGAGGGCAGTAACGTAGATGAAAAGATTGTGATTGAACGTTTTTTTGGCATGGCAGGGGCGGAAGTTTCTTCCTACTGTGGAGACAGAGAGCTGTTTTTGGGAAGATATCATGGCTATGGCAATCCCCAGGGAGTAATAAGCGGAGATTTGAGCGGGGCGCTCAATTATAATGAAAACGGGTGCGGGGCACTGGCTGCGCAGATTTCGCTGGCACCGGGAGAGACCAAAAATATAGCGTTCATTCTGGGCATGAAGGAAGATGCAGAGGCGGGGAAGATTCTGGATTGTTACGAGAATCCTAAGAAAATCTGTCAGGAAGAATGGAAGGAACTGGTTGCCTGCTGGCATGGGAGATTCTCTCGTTTTCAGGTCAAAACGCCTAGTTCGGAATTTAATACCATGATCAATACATGGAATGCCTACAACTGTTTTATGACGTTTATTTGGTCAAGGGCGGCTTCCTTTACCTACTGCGGTCTCCGAAATGGGTATGGTTATCGAGATACCGTGCAGGATATTCAAGGGGTGATTCATTTGGCGCCGGATATGGCTGTGCAAAAGATTCGTTTTATGCTTTCTGCCCAGGTAGATCATGGAGCTGGTCTGCCTTTGGTCAAATTTAACCACCATGCGGGACATGAAGACACGCCGGATGATGCGTCATATGTGCAGGCGACAGGGCATCCTGCATATCGGGCGGATGATGCGCTGTGGCTGTTTCCCACCGTTTATAAATATGTTTCGGAGGTGGGAGATCTTTCCTTTATCGATGAGAGGATTCCTTTTGCCAATAAGGATGATGGCACGGTATATGAACACTTGAAACGTGCAATCGGTTTTTCAGCGGCTCACCTGGGGATTCATGGGATGCCTGCCGGATTGTATGCAGATTGGAACGATTGTCTGAGGCTTGGCAAGGACGGGGAATCTACCTTCGTAGCGTTGCAGTTTTATCTTGCCATGACCATTATGAAGCAGTTTGCAGAGTATAAAGAGGACAGGGACTATATCATCTATCTGGAGGAGAGTCAGAAAAAGCTTGAAAAGGTCATACAGGAATTATGTTGGGATGAAGACAGATTTATTCGTGGATTTACACAAAAGGGCGAAGTCATCGGAAAAGCAGCGGATGTTGAGGCAAATATGTGGCTAAATCCCCAGAGCTGGGCGGTCATCAGCGGGCTTGCATCAGAGGAACAGGCAGACACGGTATTGAACACGGTATTTGAGAGGCTGAATACGGCGTATGGGGCAATTTTGATGGATCCGCCTTATCATAGTCATGCCTTTGAAGGGGCGCTTGCTGTCATCTACAATCCGGGAACCAAGGAAAATGCAGGTATATTTTCACAGTCGCAAGGATGGATTATCCTTGCGGAGGCGCTGCGGGGACATGGGGAACGTGCTTTTACATATTTTATGGAAAATGCTCCGGCAGCCCAGAATGATCGTGCTGAGATTCGCAGGCTGGAGCCTTATTGCTATGGTCAGTTTACGGAAGGAAAAGATAGTCCCCATTTTGGACGCTCTCATGTGCACTGGCTGACAGGGACTGCGTCTACGATTATGGTGGGATGTGTGGAAGGAATATTGGGGATGCGGCCTGATTTCTATGGGCTTAAGATTGCGCCGTCTATCCCGAAGGATTGGGAGCGTTTTGAGGTTGATAAAGATTTTCGGGGAAACCATTTGCACATCGTAGTAAAAAACCCAGGACATGCAGAGTCAGGATGCAAGAGGCTTACGGTCAATGGAAAGGAAATGAAAGGAAATTATATTCCAGCGGAAGTGTTGGAAGCGCAATCAGAAATTGAATTGCTCATGTCATAAATGCATGTTGTGGCATGAAAATGATATTTTTACAATTAAATTAATATATCGATATGAACAAAAAGGATATGGTATTTATACAAGGATGCAACGAAAATTTACATTCTGAAAAATAATTTATTGTAGGAGGTAATGTATTTATGAAGAAGAAACTAGTTAGTGTGATACTTGCATCTGTTATGCTGACAGGCACATTGGCAGGATGCGGCTCGGATGCATCTTCGGCACCGGCAGATAATGGGGGAAATGCAAATGCCGATACGCAGGCAGTTGCGCCTGCGGCAAGTGGAGATGAGGGTACAGTACTTAATATCTGGTGCTGGAACGATGAATTTCAGAGCCGTTTCAACGATTACTATCCTGATGTAGAGGCAGTCTCAGAGGATAAATCTACAACCACTCTGAAAAATGGAATTACGGTGAAATGGACGATTAATCCCACGACGGATAACAATTATCAGAATAAGTTAGACGAAGCGTTGATGGCGCAGGAAGGTGCGGCAGCTGATGATAAGATTGATATTTTTTTACTTGAAGCTGACTATGCACTGAAGTATGTAAGTGCAGATGTAGATGTTGCCGTGCCTCTTTCCGAGCTTGGTATCACGGCGGATGATGTGGCAGATCAGTACCAGTATACAAAGGATATTGTCTCTGATGCCAATGGTGAGCAAAGAGCAACGTCCTGGCAGGCAGCTCCCGGATTATTTGCTTATAGACGTTCTATAGCCAAGGATGTTCTGGGCACAGACGACCCAGAGCAGGTGCAGACAGCGCTTGCGGACTGGGATAAATTCAACGAAGTGGCGGCGCAGGCGAAGGACAAAGGGTATTTTATGCTTTCCGGTTATCAGGATTCCTTCCGTGCCTTTTCTAATAATGTAGAGAAGCCTTGGGTTGAGGGAACAACCGTTACGGTGGATTCTAATATTATGTCGTGGATTGAGCAGACAAAAGAGTTTACGGATAAGGGATATAACCATAAATCTTCACTCTGGAGTGATACCTGGGCACAGGATCAGGGAGTTGACGGGCAGGTGTTCGGATTTTTCTATTCCACATGGGGAATTAACTTTACTCTGGTAGGCAATGCAGGTGAAGCCGGTTTTGGAGACTGGGCAGTGTGTCAGGGACCTCAGCCTTATTACTGGGGCGGAACATGGGTTGCGGCTGCAAGAGGAACAGACAATCCGACATTGGTCAAAGACGTTATGCTAAAACTCACATGCTCCAAGGATATTATGAAATCCATGACGGAGAACCGGGATATTCAGGATTATACCAATACGGTTTCCGGTATGCAGGAGATTGCAGCAGATCCGGATTTCAAGTCAGAGTTCTTAGGCGGGCAGAATCATATTGCATTGTTCTCTGAGGTGGCTCCGACCATTGATATGAGCAATGTCTCACCTTATGACCAGGGCTGTAATGAACAGATTCAGAACGCTTTCGGGGATTATTTTGACGGCAATATTGATTTAGACACGGCCAAGACTAATTTTGAGACAGCGATTATAGAGCTTTATCCGGAGCTTACCGAGGTAGTATGGCCTTAATTCTCAGCAGTACATTTTAGAGTATGGCACAAAGTTTTCATGATACTGTAAGGGGCGAGCATATGCCCGTCCCTTTATACAATTGAATAACAGGCTGCTTATTATTTGTGAAAGGATATGATATTATGGGGGAAAAGACTTCTAAGAAGAAAACAATAACCTATGAAAAATGGGGTTATGTTTTTATTTTTCCATTTTTTGCATCGTTCTTGATATTTTCCTTTTTTCCGCTGTTGGATACGGTGCGCTACAGCTTTTATGAATATTACCGTTCCGGATTGAAGGAGATTGGCCCCAATTTTATCGGGCTGAAAAATTATATAGAGCTTTTGTCAACAGACCTGCCCAAATATGCAGGGAATACTTTTATTCTGTGGATTATTGGTTTTGCACCACAGATTGTGATTTCTCTTCTTCTGGCTTCCTGGTTTGTGGATGCCAGATTGAAAATCAGGGCGAAGCAGTTTTTCAAAGTGGTTATTTATCTTCCCAATTTGATTATGGCGGCGGCATTTTCCATGTTGTTCTTTACATTGTTTTCAGATACTGGGCCAATAAATTCCTTCCTGATGAATCAGGGAATTACAGCGCAGCCTGTAAGGTTTATGGCAAGTGTGGGGGGAACCAGAGGCTTGATCGGCCTTATGAACTTTTTGATGTGGTTTGGTAATACGACCATTATGTTAATGGCAGCTATCATGGGTGTCAGTCCTTCCCTTTTTGAGGCGGCGCAGATAGACGGCTGCAATCCAAGACAGATTTTCTTTAAGATTACCTTACCGTTAATCAGACCAATTCTGGCTTATACAATGATTACGTCCATGATAGGGGGTCTGCAGATGTTCGATGTGCCGCAGGTCTTGACAGCTGGACAGGGAAATCCGGACAGAACGTCCATGACTTTAATCATGTATTTGAATAATCATCTGGCAAGTAAGAACTATGGTATGGCAGGCGCCTTGTCCGTATACTTGTTCATTGTTAGTGCAATCCTTTGCTTTATCGTATATAGGATGATGAATGTGAATGATCCGGATGGATCAAAAGCTGCAGCAAAGAAGCACAAAAAAAATGCTAAGAAGGAGGCAGGAAGATAATGAAAGAGATGAAACCTTCACATTTACGGACCATACTTGCACATATTTTACTGATTTTTTTGTCATTTCTGTGCCTGTTTTTCTTCTATATCCTGATTGTGAATGCATCCAGGACACATATAGAGTTGCAGAAGGGATTTTCCTTTCTGCCAGGAACAAACTTCTTTACGAACTTTAAGAATGTATTGAATGACGCCAATGTTCCGGTGGTACGGGGTATTATCAACAGCTTGATTGTAGCGGGCGGCAGCGCGGCACTCAGCACTTATTTTTCGGCAATGACGGCTTATGGTTTGTATGCTTATAATTTTAAATTAAAGAAGCCGGCGTTTATGTTTATTATGATGATTTTAGTTATGCCGACACAAGTATGTGCGCTTGGCTTTCTGCGTTTGATAACGAATATGCATTTGAATGATACGTTGATTCCTTTGATTGTACCGGCAATCGCGGCGCCCTCTGTATTCTATTTTATGTACAGTTACATGCAGTCTTCCCTGCCGCTGGAGTTGGTAGAAGCTGCTAGGATTGATGGTTCAGGCGAGTTTCGCACTTTTAACGCCATCGTGATACCGATACTGAAACCGGCAATAGCTGTACAGGCGATTTTCTCCTTTGTCGGTTCCTGGAATAACTACTTTGTTCCAGCATTGGTGATCACCACGAAGTCAAAACAGACACTGCCGATTATGATTGCAAGTCTTCGAAGCGCGGACTTTTTGAAATTTGATATGGGCAAAGTATATATGATGATCTTGATTGCAATCGTGCCCATTATTATTGTATATCTGTTGTTGTCGAGATTTATTATCGAGGGTGTGACCCTGGGCGGTGTAAAGGAATAGGAAGTATTGGAATATATCATATAAAATATGGATGTAAAAGGATGCCGCATGAGGGATACAGATGATATTGTGCGGCATCTCTTTTATAATATGAGAAATTGCAGTAACGGCGGCTTTTGATCAGCTCTACTATATCTTATCTTGCATGTGGCAGTCGGCGGTGTGTGACCAGGGAGCGATGCGGAGAGTTCTGATATGTTCGGCAATCCCCATCCCATAGCTCTGCCGGGCAATCTCGTAAAGCTGTGTCTTACCGATTCCGAAATGTTCGGCAATTCCCACGGCATCTATTTTTTCTGTAAAATGTTCCTGAATGTACACATCAATCTGCACGGGCAGTTCTTGCTGATGCAAAGATACCATCCGTTCCATGCACAGATAGACGGCCACGGCCTGCATGATGTGGGAGGCGGAAGCAATATAATCCTCCGTAATGATTGGCTGTCTCATACTGGATGTTTTCAGAGCCTGCAGGTCAAGATGGTAGTTCTTACAACAGGTTTGAATCTGTTTCCAGCCCTCTTCGTGGGAAGGGCAGGAGAAGACATGGCCAAAGAACAGGTAGCCGATCACAATATTGCCAAGGATGATGGGAGCGATACTTTCCGTCAGTCCCGCGTGGCATTGATAGGTGTAAGGAGCTCTGCGTTTGGCGGCTGTCTCACAGGCAGATTTGTCACAGTGATGGCACTGGGCGGCCGCATTTTCGTCTGAGCGGATGATTTGACAGAAATCTGCAATCTGTTCCGGATATGCGGCAAGTTCATGGAATGTATCGTCAAAGACCGTGATGCGGATGCCGGTCATATGATGGAAATCTTTCAGCCGGGCATTTAATTTGGTCAGGTTGAAACTGGATCGAGATGAGAAAAAAGATGACTTTTGCACTGGATTTCTGCAACAGAGGATTTATGCCGGGCGAACTGATTTACGGTGCCAGAGAAGATATGGTAAAGGCGGTGACGCCGTTGGTGTAGGAGGGGGGAACCTGGACGTCCCCATTACCCAGGACGGAAACTTATGCAAAATGGTTTACAAGTTACACAGGCTATCCTCTATTGCTGTAGAGGATAGCCAATTTTATGTCTAATTACGGTTGTTGTGATTATCTATGTAAGCTAAAGCGGCGAATACCACTAAGATGGGTATATCATATTGTATTGGATATTACTATATAATTGTCTCTATTTTCGATAATCTATCATATTAGATAACATGGTTGAAAAATGTATGTCGTTTATATATAATAAGAGTATTAGAAATATTTTAGGAAATATATTTATCAGGACAGCTGAATGAAGGATAATCAGGAATTATCCTTCATTCATCCCTCCCAACCACCATAAAATTCCTAGGATGCCGATGAAACAGGATATCCTTCTGTTTCCCATTAGACACATGGGTATAAATTTCCGTAGTACTAATAGAACTATGCCCCAACATCTGCTGAATATAGCGGATATCAACATCTTGTTCCAACAGAAGCGTAGCGAAAGAGTGCCGGAACATGTGCGGTGTGATATGCTGGTCCAGATTTGCCAGTCTGGCATAATGATTGATCATGAAGCGGACAGATTGGTCAGATAGTTTGTGGCACAGCCGATTCACAAAGAAATAGCCGCAAATCTCAATATCATCCTGGAATGTTTCATAATATAATTTTAGAGCGGACAATACATCAGGATTCCCCACTTGCAGAATCCGTTCTTTGGCACCTTTGCCGTAAATACGGACGGTGTTGTTTTCCAAATCGATATTTTGCGGCCTTAGGGAACAAAGCTCGCAGATACGCATTCCGGTGGCGAAGAGAAGCTCGATTACCGCGATATCGCGAATACAACAGCGTCTTTGATAGTCTGTCTGCGCTAGTTTTTTCTGCGTATATAGAGTTGATAAAAAGGTCTGCAGGGAATGAAAGGGGATTGTTTTGGGAAGGAGTTTGGCCTCACGGAACCGAATGTCCAGTTTGTCAAAGGGGTTTTCGGATAGGATTTCCTGATAGGAGAGATAGTGGAAGAAAGCTTTGAGACTTGAAATTTTACGTTTTACCGTTTTCGGTTTGTACTGTTTGTGTAGGATGGTGAGATAAGAGTCAAGGATGTTTTTGGAAAAGAAATCGTCAAATGCGTTGGTGTAGCAGGCATATTGCTTTAAATCAATTCGATAGGCCTTTAGAGTTTTATAGTCCAGGCGTTTACGATATTTACAGTATTCCAGATATATTTCGATGTGCTCATTTATTTTGTTCATAATTAACCGCGCTCCTCGTTTTTTCTTCATTATGAGGGGCGGGTGCGGTAATGTCTATCAAATATTTATCTGTGCATATACATCCTTGCCATATTAGGTTCACCATCTCCTTGTACCATACACAAAAATTCCCAACCATATCTTTCATAAAAGCTTGTATGGTCAGTGACTAAATAGAGCGGCGTTATACCCTTGGATTTCATATCATCCACGACCATATGAAGCAGATGCCCTGCGATTTTCTGGCAGCGATAGTCCTTTTCTGTGTACACCGCACAGACATTGGGCATAAGGTCTTTTCTGTCGTGAAAATCGTTCTCGATGACGCCAAGACCGGCAATGATTTTTTCACCGTCTAAACAAAGATACCAGCCATATTCCGTTTTATGATTAAGATACGCTTCCATACATTCCAGATATGCTTCCTGCGGCACCTGCCATTTATGATGAAACCATTCTGCCGCACTATTTTTTAATTGTGGATTTTCTCTTAAAGTGATATATGTGTACCGGCTCATATACTGCTCCTAAATTGTATTGTTGTATTAAAACGAGAAGTTATCTGCTTAATCTCATATACAAAAGCGGGTAGGGATTGCCTTGTTCATCACACGCTGTTCTTTTATAAACCGCAAATCCCATGTGTTCATAGAAACCTTTTGCAAGAGGATTTTGCTCATTAACGGCTAAATCATTAACCGAATACATTTCGATTCCATATTTCAGCAAGTCTTTGCCTAATCCTTTTCCTCTTTCTTCATGAGCAATAAAGAGCATTTCAAGATGTTGCTCTACAATCCCCATAAAACCAACAGGAATTTGGTTTTCATTTTCTATGATGATCAGGCGGGGTATTTCTTTTAATGCCTGTGGCACATAATTCTTAATGTTTTCTATCTCCTCTTTTGATAGAAAGAGATGGGTTGCTTTGACGGAGCTTTCCCATACTATTAATAACTGTTCTATCAACAAGGGGGTTCTGTCTGCTGATTCTATAATTTTCAAATACGTATCCTCCTTAGATTACGATTGTGATTTGGGGTTCATTATAATCCCCGCTATTTTTGTGCTGATACAATAAAATATTAAAAAACTCTCAAATGCTATTGAGAGTTTTCATCTTCATCCACCATTTTCTTCATGAAAAGTCCTTCACGCATCATTTAACGGCAACAATCACAGAAAATTTCAGATAGGAATATACACATTTCACAGTCTGGAAACCACAGTTTTGTAACATGGTTACCTCTTCCTCAACACTGCATTCCCGATCCAGTTTCCGCCGCTCTTTCCACAAGGAGATATCCTGCGGCGTTAAACCGCTGTCAGTCAGCTGGCGCTCCCAGTAGGTGTCAAACCATTTATTCAATTTCGAATTACCGGCACAGAACTGGTCATAATTTACAAAGAGACCTCCCACAGGCAGACTGTTGTATAATTTGATAAATAATTTTTCTTTGTCTTTGTCTTCCAGATGGTGGATGGACAATGCGGAGATGGCGGCATCAAAGGAGACGTCAGGCAGGGCTTTGGCGTAATTACCAAGTTGGCAGGATATTTTCTCAATCCCGTGAAATCTTTTTCGGGCAACGTCCAGCATTTCATCAGCCATATCCACCATGATATATTCGGCATCGGGGCAGCCTTGATACCAAAAGGAAGTCAACAGTCCGGTCCCGGCGCCCAGGTCCACGACTCGCTTTGGGGTGTCTATATTTGCAAGAATGAATTGCGTTGTATTTTGATAAAAATCTTCAAAGCAGGGAATAAATTTCCTGCGGTTCTGGTCATATTCTTTTGCAATCAGGTTAAATTGTTCTTCGATATGCATAGATTATCTCCTAAAATCAAGTGGTATCAGTTTGCCGTGCACGGTTATACAGTTTGGCCGCAGAGCTTAAGTTCATAATACACATCCACAACAGAGGTTCCTGCAAAGAAGCCAGTCTCGCCGGTTTCTTGAAAACCATGATGTTCATAGAATTTTCTTGCGCCAAGATTATCTTGGAGTACCATCAGGCATACTTTTGCCTTTCCCGCCTCTTTGGCATCGTCTATCACATACTGCAACAGCCGCTTTCCGATTCCCTGGCCCTTGAAAAAGGGTTCCACATAGAAGTCGCATATTTCAACGGCATTGTCTGTAATGAGCCGGTTAATGACACCCTTTAAGATACCGTCGTCATAGACAAGCATATTGTCGAGGAGGGAAGGATTCTTTTGGTATTGTTCAATCACCTTAATCACCTGGATTTCATTAAAAGACCCGAAATCATCCTGAAAGATGGGCCGGTATGTAGTCCGCTTGCCAAATACGATGATCTCGGCGATTCTCGGTATGTCCTGCAGCGCAGCGTTTCTGATCATGGCGGCCTCCTTTTCATTCCAATGAATAAAACCCACAGTCTCAGCATCCGTGCCGAGAGCGCCATATTTCGCTGCCAGGAGATTCCGTATCTGCAGAGGGGATTGCCGTTCCAATATGCTTATCCAATCTCCATTTCGGCGCGGGGCCGTCGTCCGCCCAATATTCGTCTAGGGCTGTGATTTTATCATTCATAACTCTCAGGAAAGAAGTCACATGAAATGACAGGGTTTTATCTTTGGCGTATACATGAGTTACGGTAATCCATAAATCATCTATTTTTTCAATTCTTTCTACGGAACCATCCCAGTGGCCGGGATATTCACAGTTTGCAGTAATAAATTCATCGACAGTAAAATGTTCGTTTGTACAATGCCAATTGATATAGGCGTTCCTGTCAAAATAAGTTCTGACAGCATCCGCATTTTGTGCAATCACATCTTCCCAAAATTGGTAGATATCCATAAAGACCTGCCTTTCTAGGCGTCTAAGTCCGCTAAGCAGCTTTCCGCCTCGTCCCTGCTTTTCCAGCTTTTCAGTTATTCATAGGTAATCCCAAGCAAAATCGTTATCACCACAAATAAAACGGCGCCTATAATCAACAGTATCCCGCCGCCGGACTTTTTCGATGTTTGGCGCTCTTTCCTTTTAAATAGGAAGTAAAGCAATGCACCAAATAGCAGCCAGAACAACAGCATTTTTACATCATTGAGGATGAAATTGGGCAGCTGCCAGCCTTCATAGCGGCTGAAATTGGGGTCTGAAATATCGTCATAAGCTATGGAGGGAACAAAGGTATTGATTGTGGCAAAAAAAGGAATAAAACATAATGCAGGGAATGAGCCATCCGTATTTCAATGGTTTTTTCCTTAGGCTGCATAAAATGGCAATCATACCTGCAAGGGCAGACAGAAAAAACAAGCTTATGTAGATATAGCACATAGTTCTTGTGTAAAGTTCAATACTCATATACATCCCTCCGAAAAGAATGTGCGCTATAGCGTTTTCTGGTAAATCAACACGTCGTTCCCCTTTTGGTTCTTATAGGTATTTCCGTCAGAGACAAAGTGCAGAGCCTGATGTAATGCGATGCTGGCAATATTGTCAGAGCGGACCTGATTCGTTACGGCTCCATATCCCTTGCTTTTGGCAATGTTAAGGGCAAGGGTCATGGCTTCTTTTCCAAATCCCTGTCTGCGGTAATCCGGGAAGATTTCCAGGCCGCAGGATATGATATCCGGAGCGTGCTGATATAGGGAAATTGTCCCGATGATAAGGGGGTTTACAATGGCAAACATTTCGAAATAGGTGCCCTGAAATCTTTTTTGATTCCAGGCATGGACGGTTTCCTGGATTTTGGCAAAGGGTACATTTCGGTAGGGATATTGTTGTAAGACTGAGATGTCTGCATCTGTAAAGTTTCTTAAAGTAATCATGTTAGGCTGTAGTTTTCGGGTCTATTTTACAGTTCTTCGAATCTGAATGAGTTGAAGGACATCCTGATATAGGTCGTCCTCATCCTCCAGATCGATCATAAGCCATTTTTGCCCGTTTCCTTCTTTTGTCTGATAATAAAGTTTCTGAAATGCCCAAAATTATTATTTAGAGTGTCAGTTCTCATAACTTTTATTATATAACATTGCCCCTGCAAAGAAAATATACTGGCGGAAACATTTATGAAGAAATGGCCGATTGGCATTTAATACTACTCCCCGTCGTTACAAAATATGTTAAAATATATGCATGAGGAGCGCAGGTCTGCGGGCACTCAATGGGGAGTATACTGTTAAACAAACACATGGGGTATTCTGATGCGAAAGAAAAAAGCGGTCAAAGTCATTCTTTTCATATTTCTAGTACTTTTTATCATTTATGTCATTCTGATCTATTTTTTGGTCAGCGCCTGTCTGGTGCCCTCCTTTATGGACCGTTTAAGCGCCTTTGAGGACATCACCAGGAAGTGTTATGCCGAGCAGGTGCAGACTACGGAGATTCAGGAAAATCAAAGCAGACTTCTTATGGACACTGCCAAGTGGCTGGAAACGGCCAAGCGGCAAAAGATTTCGGTACAGACATCTGACGGTTATACGCTGATTGCGGCGGAATTTGGGGCGAAAGAGGAGAGCGATAAGTGGGTTCTTTTGCTGCACGGTTATACCGGGTGGAAGGAGGAAATGTATCAGTTCGCTTATTGGTATCATGAGCAGGGATTTCATGTGCTGGTGCCGGACCTTCGCTGTCAGGGAGAGAGCGAAGGCGATTTTATCGGGATGGGCTGGACGGACCATTTTGACTGTGCTTTGTGGGTCGATTATATTCTTGCCTGTACGCCGGACGCGCAGATTGTACTCCATGGACAGTCAATGGGAGCGGCTGCGGCGTTGATCATGAGCGGGTCGGAAACATCCGCTGACCACATCGCTGCGGTGGTATCTGACAGCGCTTATACGGATGCCTATTCCATGTTTGGAGATAAAATCACGGAATGGTTTGGACTGCCGGCATTTCCGTTTGTGGATTCTGCCTGTCTGATGTTACGCCTAAGAGGGGGATATGATCTACGGGATGCTTCGGCTCTGGAGGCAGTCAAAAGGAGCAAGGTTCCCACGCTGTTTATCCATGGAGATGAGGATAAGATGATTGCTGTGGAGATGTCTCAGGAATTGTATGACGCGGCGTCCTGCGAGAAACAGCTTTTTATTGTGGAAGGGGCCGGACACGGTCAGACCCAGGATAAGGACCCGGATGCCTATTATGGAGTGATTGCGGATTTTTTGGGTAACGTTTTATGACGGGGGTCCAAATACATAGGGAGAGTCAAAGAAAAATGAGCTGACAGGCTCATTTTTTTTACGCGGACAGCGAAGAAGTCTGGGAGACAAGATTTAGAGCAGGTCGGCAAAAAAGTGGAGTGTTTTGCCAAAATATTATACTATTTTTTTGAACAGAACAATTTATAATGAAAATGGTTTTATATCTCAAAAGTAAGGTTGAGAATATGATGGGCGGGGGAAGTTACATATGAAGATAAAGAACAAGATATTTCTGGTGTTGATGGGGACGCTGCTTTTCAGCGGTATCATCATCACGGCGATCTGGTATAGTACAAGCAGAAACCTTATGAACACGTATCTTGGAAATATCTCGGAGAGCACCATGTTAGATGCTTATCATGCATTTGAATATCTGCTCACGGATACTTCTTACATGGCTACTTTGATTGCCACCAACAAGAATAATATCATAGAGCCGGTAAGTAAATTGAGCCACAATAAATTACAGGAAGGCGGCCAATGGGACCAGGCCTATCTTGATAACAGACGTATCATCATGGATTATGTGAAAGGACTGAACGGATACAAATATTATATTTCGGATATTGCCGTGGCGGCCAACGAGGATTGTGTCTTTTCGGCGAATCATATCATACAGGATAAGAAAAAACTGTATGCGGATATTTTGGAGTTAGACCAGGAGCGGCTTAGGACATCGATGGTGATGATGGAACCCATTCATCTGGAAGGCTTGAAATCCACCATATCCAGTGATTATGTGGTGCCGGCTGTCAGGGGAATCGTGGATTTCGACGAGGAGCTTGCCGGGTATGTCATTCTCTATTTTGATTATGGGGTCATAGATCAGATGTTCTCGGCCAATCTGCCGGAGGGGAGTATGTTTCAGGTGGTCAATGAACACAATTCTCTGATTTTTTCCAATTGCGGGCAGGACATCGCCGCGTTTGAGACGGTGGGTGAGGGCTATGCGTATAATACGTTTGTGGCCCAGAATGTGGGATGGACATTTCACATGGCGATTCCGGCGCATTTCTATATCGCCGGGATATGGCGTACTACGTTGTTGACTGGTGTGGTCATTGCGGCAATCATACTCCTGACGGGAATATTGCTGGTCATCTTTATATCGCGGATGACCACGGAGATTACGGTTCTTTGTGAAAGGATGTACGAAGTTTCTGATGGAAATCTGGATACCAGATATGAGGTCAAAAGCAAAGACGAAATCGGGCAGATGGGCGGCTCATTTAACCATATGGTGGTTCATATCAAACGTCTTATGGAACAGATCGCGCAGGAAGAAAAGCAAAAGCGCCTCAATGAGATTGCCTTTTTACAGGCCCAGATCAACCCCCATTTTATTTCGAATGTACTGAATAATGTGGTATGGATGGCAAAGATACAACATGCGGATAACCTTGTTATGCTTGTGAATTCCCTGAATTCTCTTTTGCAAAACGCTATGCACGCGGAGGAAGACATGATTTGTCTTTCGGATGAATTGAAATATGTGGACAGTTATCTGACGGTTATGGAATACAGCGGAAGTTATGATTTCTATGTGGAAAAAGAGGTTGAGGAAGCGGCAATGGGGCTGTATATTCCTCGTTTTATTTTACAGCCCATTGTGGAGAATGCGATTTATCACGGACTTCCAAACGATCTATCCAGACGGGGATGTATCAAGATAACGGCCGGATGTGTCAAGGAACAGCTTGTGATAGCGATCGAGGATAACGGGGTAGGGATGACGGCGGAGGAGATGAGCAGGATTACGGAAGAAAAGACCAGGGAGAGCAGAGCCTTTAACGGCATCGGCGTGGCGAATGTAAATGAGAGGATTCGCCTGTTTTTCGGAAAAGAATATGGATTGCATTATGAAAGCAAGCTTGGACAGTATACAAGATGTATCTTAGAACTTCCTATAGTGGATGCAGTGAGAAAATGAGGATAAAACATGGAAAAGATAAGACTTGCGTTAGTGGATGACGAGTTGACAAGCCGCAATATGATAAAAAAGTATCTGGAAAAGAATAAAGAATATGAGGTGGCGGCGGACTTTCAAAGCGGAAAGGCGGCTTTAGAGTGGCTTCGGAAAAACAGTGTGGATATTTTGTTGTGCGATATGCAGATGCCGGAGATGGACGGTGTGGAATTGATGCGCAGTGTCCATATTATTGACGAATTTCTGCCGATTATCGCAATCAGCGGCTTTGATGATTTCAATTATGTCAGGGGCAGTCTGATCAACGGGGCGGCAAATTATCTGCTCAAGCATGAACTGACACAGAAGAATCTGCTCTATGTGCTGGACCAGGTCCGGGAAAAGTATCGGATTGTTCCGGAGGGGAAAGAGATACGGTATCAGAGGGGATATTGTATCTATGATAAGGAAGCGTTTCAGGAAGCTAAGATCAGAGAGATGTCGGAGCGCGAGCTGATTCGCTTCCACTGTCATAATGTGGTCCCCCTGGCAGTCAGTCCGGATTATAAATTTCCGGCGGGTGTCAGTATTGCGGAGTATAAACAGGACATCAGCAAAGCGGTAGTTGACATGCTGAACCAGATTCTGGGAACACAGTATGAATATATTATTTATGTGTCCAAAAAACAGCAGCTGTTTTTGCTGGTTTCCTTTTCCGGAGAGACCAGCACGCTTTTCATGTTGAACACCATCACCAATCTGGCGAACCGGCTGCAGAGACAGATTCTCAGGATGCTTGATATCACGGTGACAGTGATCTGCGGAAATGTGAACAGAGACTTAAAACAGGCGCTGGAGGAGACGGAAATTTTGGAGACGCTTCTGGGGGACAAGCTGTATCTGGGCGGAAACAGGGTAACTTCCATAGTCGTTGCAAGACACTTGGAATACAGCGAAGAAGAGGTGCCAAAGAGTCTGTGGAGCCAGCTGCGGTTTGAGTTGGAGAATAGAATGAAAAGCAGTATGGATACCCTGGCGGAGATTCTGGATGGTATGGAGAAAAATAGGCTGGTTTATGGGAAGATGATGCAGACTTGCAAGGAGCTTGCGGGATTGTTGCGGGAGTACGGATTTGCAGGAGAAGAGGAGATCGGGCACGCTCTCAAATGCATGAAAGAATATGAAGAATATGAGCAGTTTCGGATCGAGATTCTGGGAATGTATCAGAAATATTTCTATCAGACACTGCAGGGGGCGGCGCGCAGATATTCGCCCCAGGTAGAACAGGCGATTGCATATATTGACAGGAATTATATGGACGACATATCTTTGGAAAAGTGTGCGGAGATTACGGGAGTTAGTTATACCTATCTGAGCAGGGCGTTTAAAAAGGAAACAGGAATGCGTTTTGTGGAATTTTTGAATCATCAGAGGGTGAACCGCGCCAAAAGCCTTTTGATGCGCAATGATACGGCGGTTAAAAAAGTGGCCGAGCTTTCGGGGTTTCGCAATTACAATTATTTCTTCAAGGTCTTTAAAGAGATCGAGGGCGTTACGCCCAGCGAATTTTTGGCAAAAAAATAGAGTGTTTCCCAAAAAATTATCATCTTTTTTGTAGTGTGGGCCTCCTATAATATTGGCAGGAGGTGGAACGAAATGAAAAAACTAGGCAAAAACAACAACTGGGCAGCTTATTTGTATATTCTGCCGCTGCTGATTTTATCGTTTGCGTTGGTGTATTATTGTATTATCAACACGGTGATAGTCAGCTTTACAGATTGGGACGGTATGTCGGATACCTATCAATTTGTTGCACTTAAGAATTACAGGAAGATGTTTGCGGACAAAGTATTCTGGCAGTCAGTGGTCAATAACATCATCTTCTTTGTCGGAACCGTATTTATTCAGGCGGCGCTGGGATTTTTCCTGGCGGTTCTATTGAAGAAAAAGCTGCCAGGTTCCAATCTGTTTAAGGCAGTCTATTTTATGCCGATCGCCATGGCGACATCTATTATCACTGCAATTTTCAAGATTATCATGGATCCCACCAATGGGGCATTAAATCAGTTCCTGCGGGCCGTTCATCTTGGCGGGCTTGCGCAGAGCTGGCTGGGAGACCCGAAGATTGCACTGTTTTCTGTTATCATCGTCAATATTTTTCAGTGGATGGGATTTTCCATGATCACCTATTATGCAGGACTTATGAGTCTGCCGGAGGACGTGTATGAAGCCGCAAAGATTGACGGCGCGGGATTTTGGCGCACGATAATATCCGTGACCTTCCCCATGATGAGAGGAACCACGAATGTGCTGATTATTCTGGGTATCGTAGGGTCTCTTAAGACCTTTGATCTGGTGAAGCTTCTGACGGGCGGCGGGCCGGGCCGGGCTACGGTGGTTATGAATACATATTTATATGAGAAGGCGTTTAATAACTTTGATGCGGGCGGCGCGGCGTCGATTGGCGTTGCAATCCTGATCATTGCGATGATTATGTCATTTCTGCAGATAAAGTTTGGGAAGGAGGAGTAGGCATGAGAAACTCTAAAATCAAGTCTTATGTACCGGTGTATGCGGTATTGATCTTTTTTGCCGCCATATGGATTTTGCCTCTTGTCATAGCGGTCATCAAATCCTTTACCATTGAGGGCTTTGGAAACTATGCTTATGTGTTAAATTACGAAAAGATTAACTATTTCCGGGTAATCTTTAACAGTATGTTTATTGCGGTGGTATCGGCCGTGACAGTTACGTTGATCACCACGCTGGCGGCTTTTGCGTTCTCCAAGATGAAATTCTGGGGAAGTAAGCTGATTTACGGGGCGATTCTTGCCTGTCTGGCGGTTCCGGTAGCGGCTGTGACGAGTCCTTTGTTCGCTACCATTAAGAACCTGGGGCTTTTGGATAATCATTTTGGCGTTATTCTGCCGCTTGTGGCCTTTAATGCGCCGATGATGCTCTTGATGCTGCGCAATTATTTTGACACGATACCGGATGAGCTTTTGGAGAGTGCCAGAATTGACGGGGCTTCCACACTGCGGATTTGGTATGAGTTTATGCTGCCCTTAAGCGTGCCCATGATTGCCAATGTGCTGGTACTGACCTTTATCTATTCCTGGAACGATTATCTGGTGCCCCTCCTTGTGATGAGAAGTGAAGAGAATTATCCGGTGACACTGGCGGCGCAGTTCTTTATGTCCAGTACCTACCAGAGTCCGGTGGATGTGGCGCGGATTTATGCGGTCATGATTCTTCTGGCACTGCCTTCCATTCTGGTATATCTGTGCAGTCAGAGATTCCTTGTGGCAGGGATTACGGCAGGTTCGGTGAAAGGATAAAACGATGGAAGAAAAAAGAATGTATTGTAATCCGGTTACCTTTACGGACCACAAAAGGCACACCAATCCGGACCCTTATGTGCTTCGGTGGTGCGGAAGATATTATTGTTATGCAACGGATGAGTTCGGAGTAAAGGTCAGTGTATCAGAAGATTTGGTGCACTGGGAGGACAAGGGGTATGCCATCCGGGAAGAGAAGTTTCATCATTACTGGGCGCCCGCGGTTATCTATCTGCAGGGCAGGTTTTATATGTATTATTCCAATACGGAGGTGACAGAGGAAGACTGCCATGAGGAACATTTAAAGCTTGCAGTGTCCGACCAGCCGGAAGGGGAATTTATATATAGGAAGACGTTTTTTGACAAGTTCTCAATCGATGCCCATCCGATTCTGTGGAAGGGCAGGCTGTTCATGTTCTATTCCGTCAATGATTGGATTGGCACCGATGAGAAAGTGGCGGGGACTTGTATTTTGCTGGATGAGATGAAGTCACCCGAAGAATTTGCAGGCAGTCCCAAGGCGGTGGTGCTGCCGGGCATACGGCAGGAAATATATGCGGAGAACCGCTTTGGAGACGGCCGAGACTGGTATACGATCGAGGGCGCCGCGACGGTGGTGAGGGGAGACCGGTTCTTTCTCTTGTACTCGGCCAATGCCTATGTGAATGTGGATTATTACGTTGGAACGGCCGTGGCACAGTGCAGGGGGAATCTCTGCGACATGGTATGGGAAAAGTATCCCAAAGCCTATAGCTGGCACCCCCTCCTTCACAAAAATGCGTTTGTGGAGGGCACCGGACATAATACGGTGACCAAGGCGCCGAACATGGTGGACGACTGGATTGTCTATCATGGCAGGGACGCCAAGGAGGCACTGCTTCCGGAGATAGAGCAGAGGCAGATGTACATAGACCCTTTGTATTTTGATGGGGATGAGATTTGGTGCTTCGGTCCCACAGCGAAAGAGCAGGAGGCGCCTGCACTGCCTAAGCTGCAAATCCGCGACAGGGTGTTTCAAGAAAAGGAGATCTTAGGAAAGGGCGGCCTCTTTTATCAGATGGAGCTGTGGATAACGGCAAAGCGCTCCCATGTGGGTGCCAGATTTGGCATTTTGGCAGCCTATCAGGATGAACAGAATTATCTGGAAATACAGATAAGAACCGGAAGAAGCGAGGTGCTTTCGGTCAGTGTCCGTGACGGCATCCGTTCCTTGTCTGTGATCGACAGGCTGCCTGCAGGGTTTGATTATACCGTGCCCCATCTGTTTCGTATCACCCGGTCCTTTGAAGAATTTACGGTGGTGGTGGATGAAGAGCGGGAGAGCCGTTTTGTGCAGTCCGGCTATGAGGAAGATGTGGAAATAGGGATTGTGCCGTATTTTACGGAAGTTACCCTCTGCAGTCTGGCGCTGACGCAGACCGTGACGCTGTGCGGCAGGCAGCTTAGAGAGTTTGGAAACCTATATAAGGTATCGCCCAGCGAGGCAGCAGAAGACGGCCTGGTTTCCTTACAGGGAAAGATGTGTCTGGAGCAGAGAGAAGGGGAGGAATCCTATACGGAGATGTTCCGCTTCTTAATCATGGAGGAGGAGAACCGTATTGAACTGTGTAAAGGTGCGGAAGTCTTGACGCTTGCGAAGGAGAAGGCAGCAGAGTTTTGCCTCTATCATATGGTACGCGGGAAGGAAGAGCGATTTTTGATCGACGGGCAGGAGAGGAAACTTTCAAGGCAGGAGAAAGAGATAACGCAGTTTACCTTATATGGACTGAAAATCGCAGAATATCAGTATACCAAAATGGAAAAATGAAATCAAATCGCAAAAATGTGGAGTGAAACTGCGGGTAATATTACGCTATTCTAAAGATGAAGCAATATTAAAAAAGGAGGATTGAATATGAAAAAAATGAAACAGGCGGCGGCACTGTTTATGACAGCGGCGCTGGCAGTATCGGCAGCAGGATGCGGGGCATCCGGAAACGATGCATCAGGAGAAACCGGCACAGAAGCTGCACCGGAAACGACCCAGGCACCAGCGGCAGAGGCGCCGGCAGATGAGAGCGGCGATACGGCGGCTTCTGGCGATGAGGTAACTTTAACATTCTGGTCATGGCTTCCTACCATAGAACAGTCGGAGGAAATGATTGCAGGATTTGAGGAAGCAAACCCGGGTATCAAGATTGATTACACCCGTACAGAGCAGGATGATTTCTTTGAGAAGCTGCAGGTGGCTATGGCATCCGGCACAGGCCCTGATCTGTTCGGTATGACCACCGGTCCGATGATGGAGCAGTATGCGAAGTTTTCTGTTGACATGAAAGCCACAGCAGACCAGTATTGGAGCGGCTGGGATGGAAAGATCAGTACCGCGGCTGTGGAGCAGTGTACCACATCAGACGGAACTTTGGCAGGAATGCCCCTTCTGACAGCAGGTATGACTACACTGATGTACAATAAAACAATCATGGATGAGTGCGGCGTTGATAAAGTGCCCACCACCTATGCGGAATTGAAAGATGCTGCCGCAAAAGCTAAGGAAAAAGGTTATGTCTGCGTTGCGGTTGGCGCGGCGGATGACTGGGTAAATTCCGATTGGTTTGTGCAGGCTTCCAATGAAATTGAAAATGGCGCTGTCTATGCGGCCGAGAAAGGGGAACGCCCTTGGACAGACCAGTGCTTTGTGGATACCATGCAGGCATGGCAGAATTTATTCACAGACGGCATCGTGGAAGACGGTGCGCTTGGCGTAGCCACCTATCCTGACGCCCGCGACCAGTATTTCTTTGCAAGAAAAGCGATGTTTTTCCTGACAGGCTCCTGGCATTTAGGACCCACTTCTCCTTCCAACAATGAGATTCAGGGAACAGAGATCGGCAACCAGAAGGATATCATCGGCATGGCGCCCTTCCCGTCTATTGCAGAAGATGGTACGATGTTAGGCACGGCAGGTGTGGACGTGATGATCTGTATGAACAAAGACTGCGAGAAGCAGGAAGCAGCAATGAAATTTATCGAGTATCTGTCCAACGGTGAAGGACAGCAGTATTGGGTAAATTACCTGCAGGGGTCTCCTGTGTCTAACGAGATTACCTATAAAGGTGCGGTTGACGGCGAATTACAGCAGCAGTCCATAGACGAAGTCAATGCATATGTGCAGAACGCAGCAGGCAACAGAAAACTTTCTAACAGTGAAGTGGAAAAAGCGATTCAGGTTGCTATGCAGAATGTGGCGGCAGGCAGTGACCCCGCGGCGGAGCTTGCGACTGTGCAGAGTGTACAGGATATGCAGTAACAGGGGACAGAAGACAGCTTCGGCAGTAAGTTTGATAGATGAAATGCGAAAAAGACCGTTCCGGTTTACCCGGAGCGGTTTTTTTAAAAAGAAAAGTTCATTCTAGCGGTAAGAAAGATATTTCCTTGTGAGATAGTATCTATTGTGATATACTTATTCTTGGTAATTTATACTTTGATTCATGTGAAGAACAAGGAAACAAAGGATGGTTATAAGATATAAAAATTATGGAAATTACTCATTGATAAGCGCATGATGAAAAAGATTATATGTGTATCAGGAGCGGGCAGATGGCGGCATGGGGGATTAGTATGACAATCGAAGAAATTCTACACGGTGAATCGAAAAATGTGGAGTTCAAGGTAAATTTACCAAAGGATTCTGCAAAATATGTGAAAACCATTATAGCTTTTGCAAATACGCAAGGTGGTCGTCTAGTTATAGGAGTGGAAGATAGGACACGCAATGTTACAGGCGTGGATGATGATTCTGCTTTTCAAATCATGGACAGCATTGCCAATGCTGTTGCTGATTCCTGCACGCCGCAGATTGTTCCGAATATAGAGTTACAGACGATTGACAGGAAAACGGTTATTGTTATTACAGTTGCGCCGGGGCCAAACAGGCCATATTATTTGAAGTCAAAAGGAAAAGAGGATGGAACATATATTCGTATTGCGGGTACTTCCAGACCGGCACATTATGAAAAGATAAGGGAACTGGAAATGGAAGGAGCTCATATTTCGTGGGATGAATTGACATGTATCGGTTATGAAACAACAGAGACAGAAATAACGAAACTTTGCAGTGATATTATGAAATATCGGGAAAATGTGGGCTTGCCGGAGCGGAAGGTGACAGATGCTCAACTGATGAATTGGAAACTCTTGAAAAAAACGGATACATCGCTGCTTGTATCGAATGCCTATGTTTTACTTGTGTCTGATTATTTTCCTTTTTCCAAAACGCAATGTGCTGTGTTTAAGGGAACAGAAAGAGACGTTTTCCTTGATAAGCGGGAATTTACCGGACCTGTCTATGAACAGATTGAGGAGGCAGCGGCATTTGTCTTGCGGAATATTCGTTTGGGGGCAACGATTGAGGGGCTGGTCAGAAAAGAGGCTTATGAGCTTCCGATAGCGGCAATTCGTGAAATGATTGTCAATGCGCACTGCCATCGCAATCTGACAGATGCTTCCTGCGTACAGGTAGAAGTGTATGATGATAGATTGGAGGTTACATCGCCGGGAGGACTTTATAATGGGCTTACTTATGAAGAAATTATGAGCGGGCATTCAAGACTTAGGAATAAGGGAATTGCCAATATCTTTAATCAAATGGGTTTTATTGAGGCATGGGGAACCGGAATACGAAGGATAAAACAGGCAGCCCAACAGTATGGGCTTCCAAGTCCGGAAATTCAGGTTTTTGACGATATGTTCCGCATAAACCTTTATCGCAGGCCATTATCAGAAATAGCAGATGATTGTGATAAAACATCGGAGAAACATCGGAGAAACATCGGAGAAGCATCGGAGAAGCATCGGAGAAACATCGGAGAAGCATCGGAGAAATATCAGAGAAACATCGGAGAAACACCGGGGAAGCTTCGAGGACAGTTCAGTGAAGATTTAAGCAATACGCAAAGAAAGATTTTGGAGCTTTTGTCTGTGGACTCAAAACTTTCCGCTGCGAAACTGGCGAAACAGGTCGGTGTTTCCAGCAGAAATGTTGAAGTAAATATCAAAAAACTGAAAGAACGCGGAATGTTGATTCGTTGTGGTTCTCCTAAAAGCGGGTATTGGAAAATCATAGACAAAAAGGCGTTAGATTGAGGTAATAGAATAGATTTTTATAAACGTAGAATTATATTCTAGTGTGATAATATGGAAAAAAGTAGTACAACCATGATAAGTATGCTAAAATTTATATTTAAGGGGGAAGTTTGTGCACCTTTGGAAAGGTATGGTTGTTTATGGGAAACGGACTAAGAGGAAAGCTATATACCAGGATAAATCTCACCGCCCTGCTGCTTTTGGTAGCTGTTATCGGGGCGGTATTTGTTATGGAAAAGGATGCAGGCGTGGTCTATGCGGCTAAGAAACGCACAGTGAAGGTGGGATTTTTCCCCATGGAGGGCTATCATGAACTGCAAGAGGACGGCAGTTACGCGGGCATGGATGCGGAATATCTGGAAAACCTGTGCGATTATACGGACTGGGCGATAGAATTTGTGCCCTGTGACAGTTGGGACGAAGCCCTGCGCTTACTGGAGGAGAAGGAGATAGATTTGGTAGGTTCCGCGCAGTATTCTTTGGAACGGGCCGAGATCTTTCAATATGCCAATCTGGCCAGCGGGTATACTTTCGGGACCATTGCGGTGGAAGCAGACAGCTTTCTTGCCTATGAAGATTTTGAGGCCATGCAGGATATTACATACGGTATTGTGGCAACCTATGTCAGGAAACAGGAGTTTCATGAATATTTGGCCGATCATCATATTACCAGTCCTAAAGTGCGGGAGTATGAGAATACGGCGGCCCTGCATGAGGCGCTTGCGGAAGGGAAGATAGATGCGATTGTACATTCCCTGACGGAAGTGCGTGAGGGCCAGCGGGTGATCGGCCGTTTTGCGCCTATGCCTTTTTACTATATTTCTTATCCGGGCAACGACGATGTGATGCGGGAATTAAACCAGGGCATCGCGGATGTAAAAATGAACAGGCCGGAGCTGGAAAATGAACTGATGGTGAAGTATTACGACAGCCGTCTTGACCAGACGGTTCTTCTGACCAGTGAGGAGAAACAGTATCTGGAAGAGAAGGGGACATTGACGGTGGGATATCTGGACGGCTATTATCCCTTTTCTTATGAGGACGAGAACGGAGAATATCGCGGGCTGGCCGTGCAGGTATTGGAGGAGGTTTCGGTGAGTACCGGCGTATCCTTTGCCTATGTGAAAATGGCTGATTTAGAGGAGGCAAAACAGGCCCTTCTTGCAGGAGATATCGATCTGATCAGTTATTGTGATGAGACCCCCAGGGCCATGAAAGAGGACGGTGTGGAGCTGACCAAGAGTTATGCACAGGTTCCTCAGGTCCTGATTAGGAAACGAAATCATAAAGCGGAGCAGATTACAACGCTGGCGGCGGCAGGGTGCAGTACATCGAAGGAAGGAGATATTGGTTTTGCAGGAGAGTACGAACAGGTTCTTTTGTCAGATTCCCAGGAACAGTGCCTTCGTGCGGTGGAGTCCGGCAGGGCGGATGCTGCTTTATGTGACGGGTATCTGGCGGAATATCTGATGGGAACGGTCTTTTCTCTGGGAAAGCTTGAGATTTATACGGTGTTAAATGATTCTCATATTATTTATATGGCAGTGAAGGACGATATGGAATCCCCGCTTCTTGGGATTTTAAATAAGGAACTTCTGGCGGTGACCGATAAAATGGTCAATGACTATATGTTGCGGGACAATTTCTATGCCAGAATGAGTGTAGAGTCGTTTATCAGGGACCACAGCATTCCCATTATCCTGTTGCTGACAGGCTGCGCGCTGCTTGTCATTCTGGTACTTTATCATATGTTGAAGAACAGCAGGCGGATTCAGAAACTGATGTACAAGGATTCTGATTTTGATATATGGAATCTGAATTATTTAAAATACAGGGCTTCCCTGAAATTGACAGAGGACAGGACGCTTAAGTATGCGATTGTGTTTACGGATATCTGTCAGTTTAAGAGTTACAATGCCATTTATGGATGGCGTGCCGGGCAGCGGCTGTTGGAACTTTCTATTGGGGAGATATCCAGTCAGATTGACAGTGTGAAGGAGCTCTATGCCAGAAGCAATGGCAGTCATTTCGTGCTTTTTGTATGTTATGATACTATAGAATCTTTAAAGAATCGGCTGCTTTCTTTGGAAGACAGAATATCTGACCGCATCTACCAGGAGACTGGAATCCGGATGGCCCAGGCCATGGGTATTTGCGCTGTCGATCAGGAGGATACGGATGTCCAGCTGGCGCTCTCCAACGCCATCCAGGCGGTGGATTCGCTAAAAGGCAGTCACAGCAATGCGACTAAATTCTATGACGATGCGCTGGAAGGGCAGATGAAAGAGAGACATGAGCGGGAGAAGCTTCTTGACTCTGTAGATTTTCATAAGGATTTTGTGGCTTATTATCAGGCAAAAGTGGATATCCGCGATGAGCAGATTGTGGGAGCGGAGGCGCTGGTGCGGTTTAAGGACCCTACAGACAACGGCGCTATCCGGGCGCCCGGCTTTTTCGTACCTTATTATGAGCAGACGGGCAGAATTACAGAGATAGATTTCTTCGTGATGGAGAGCGTCTGCCGGATGCTTCGAAGAAGAATCGATGAGGGCAGACGGGTGGTGCCTGTCTCTTGTAACTTTTCCAGAATGCACTTTGTGAAGGAAGGGTTTCCGGAGAAAATCAAGGCTGTGCTCAATAAATATCAGGTGCCCAAGGAGCTGATCGAGGTGGAGATTACGGAGACGCTGGTGGTGGAGGAGATGCAGCAGCAGAGGGTCAAGGAGAATGTGTCGATTCTGCGTGCAAACGGTGTCAGGCTGTCCATCGACGACTTTGGTTCGGGTTATTCATCTCTGGGGGTATTTGAGCAGATTCCGGCGTCGGTAATCAAGCTGGACCGGTCTTTCCTTTTAAATAATGAGAACCGGACAAGACAGGTACAGATTATGAGAAATATTGTGAATCTGGCAAACGACCTGGATGTCCAGGTGGTCTGTGAAGGTGTGGAGACACAAAACGACACGGAACTTATGATGGAGATTGGCGCCTATGTAGCGCAGGGATATCGCTACTGCAGGCCCATTCCGGAGCAAGAATTTGAAGGGATGTTAGGATGAACAAGAGGAAAAAGATCATGGTGATTTTATGTATATTGGCGGCGCTGTTGTGCTTTGTGTACTGCCTGATAGTGTTTCGTATCCGCTCAGGGAACAACTTTTACCTGATCTGGGGAGCGGGCGGGGTGTTTTTGATGGGTTTGGCCCTTATGATACGATTTGACTGGTGGAGTCAATTGCCTTTGGTGCTGCGGCGGGGAATCGGCGCAGTGTTTATCTTTGGCATTCTCCTTTTTGTGATAGTGGAGGGGTTTATTTTTGCCCATTATCATGATAAAGGAAGAGAGGACCTGGATTATATCATTGTGCTGGGGGCGCAGATGAAACCGGCCGGTCCCAGCGCTGTGTTAAAGTTTCGGCTGGATGCGGCGTATGAATACCTGACGGCCAATGAGGAGACCATCTGTGTGGTCTCCGGCGGACAGGGGAGCAATGAGCCCTGCACAGAGGCGGAGGGGATGTATCAATACCTGGTGGAAAAAGGCATTTCGCCGGACCGGATTCTGCTGGAAAAGGAATCCACAGATACTTCGGAGAATATCGCTTACAGCGCCAGACTGATGGGCGGGACAGATGTCAGTGTGGGGATTGTCACTAACAACTTTCATGTCTTCCGCGGCGTGATGTTAGCGAGACATGCCGGGTTTGAGGATGCCTGCGGTATCGCGGCGCGCTCTAACATTTATTTTCAGCCAAATAATCTGGTGAGAGAGTTTTTCGGGGTCATGAAGGATTTGGTCTGTGGGAATCTGCTTTGAAACTTCGAAGACCAAACGGATACAAATTCTGTGCTTGGCTTGTACCAGATGGTATGGTAAGATAGATAAGAGCGCCATTCATGCGCAGTCTCAACACAGTTTTGATGAAAGCAGCGCAGAAATGAGGTAAAAGGAAAAGGTGAAACATCGTAAGACAACAGGTAAAATAAGAATCGGGATTGCGGCTTATAGCCTTTGTCTGGGAACCCTTCTTACCGGCTGCGGGGCGGAGGCGGAGGAGAGTTATACCAAGCAGGGCATGACGGCGGTAGAGGCGCTTAACTATGAGGAAGCCCTTTCGCTCTTCGCTGCAGCGCAGGAGAATGGAGAAGACACTAGACAGCTTTACCGGGGTATGGGGATTGCCTTTATGGGTAAAACGGACTATGCATCGGCCATAACCTATCTGGAGGCGGCGCTTAAGTTAAGCAACGGCAGGGTGGAAGATATGGATTTTGATATCAACTATTATCTGGCCACGGCTTATTTCAAGAATGGACAACCTCAGGAAGCCATAGAGTCCTATGATGCGATTCTCGCCCTTCGCCCAAAGGAGATGGATGCTTATTATCTGCGGGGATGTGTGGAACTGTCTCAGGATAATTATGAGGCAGCGCAGGCTGATTTTGATGCGGCCATCGCCTTAGATACCAAGAATTACGACCAGATGATACGCATATACATGGTGTTGGAAGAGTACGGTTATAAAGAAGTGGGGCAGAGTTATCTGCAAAAGGCCATGACGGAGAACGAAAAGTCCATTTCGGATTACGATATGGGCCGCATCTGTTATTATATGGGCGATTATGAGAATGCCCGCAATTTTCTCACCAATTTAAAGACCACCACGGATTACGGGGCGGCGCTTTATCTTGGCAGAACCTATGAGGCTCTGGGGGATTATAATTATGCGGCTTCCATTTATGCCGATTATACCGACCATGATCAGACCAAGGCGGAAATTTATAACCAGCTGGGGCTTTGCCGGATGAAGATGGGAGAATACGAGCTGGCGCTTTCGGCTTTCCAGGCGGCTATGAATATCGAAGACAACAGCATGATGCAGACATTAAAGTTCAATGAGATTGTGACTTATGAATACATGGGAGAATATAAGACGGCATCCGCGTTGATGAACAGTTATCTGAAAAGTTATCCGGATGACGAGACTGCGAAGAGGGAATATGAGTTTTTGCAGACAAGATGAGCGATTGACAAGCAATTCTGGCAATGGTAGTATGAAACCATAGGAATATGGATGCGGTTGGAAAGGAGTAAGGTAGTTGAGATGAAGAATACATATGTGCGGGTAAAAGGTATCATCAAGAAGGACGACACGTATCTGTTGATCAAAAGATGGGTGGATGACCACATTCCGGAACCTTTCGTCTGGGAATTCATTGATGCAGAGGTAGGCCACGGGGAAGCGCCGGATGAGGCTATGCTTCATGCGATCACAGAGCTTTTGTCTGTGAATGGCAAGATTGAGAAGATTGAGTACACCTGGTCGCAGCTGATCGGTGAGACACATTGTGTGGGTATCGCCTATTTATGCTCTATCACGGAGGAGGATGAGTCAAACATTATCCTGCCGGAAGAATATGGAAGCTGGGAATGGGTGAAGAGAGACCAGTTCCCCTACTATATCGAAAACCAGTATGTGTTAAAGGACCTGGAAGGAAAAGAGTTATGATTGATAAATTAATTGAGAGCATTAAGAAGAAACAGGCGCCTGTCATGGTCGGACTAGATCCGACCATGAAGCTTGTGCCGGAGCATATCAGGGAGAAAGCCTTTGCAGAGTACGGCGAGACGCTTAAGGGTGCGGCGGAAGCGGTATGGGTTTATAATAGGGGAATCGTGGACGCTGTATACGATCTGGTGCCTGCGGTGAAGCCCCAGATTGCCATGTATGAGCAGTTTGGTGTTGAGGGGCTTATGGCTTATCATAGGACGGTACAGTATTGTAAGGAAAAAGGCCTGGTAGTGGTGGGAGATATCAAGAGAGGCGATATCGGTTCCACTTCCGAGGCTTATGCGGTGGGACATTTGGGACAAGTACAGGTTGGTTCCACTATGTGCCGCGGTTTTGATGAGGATTTCGCTACCGTCAATCCCTATCTGGGTTCTGATGGCGTGAAGCCTTTTATTGAGGTATGTAAACAGGAGAAGAAGGGGCTGTTTATTCTGGTCAAGACTTCAAATCCCAGCAGCGGAGAGTTTCAGGACCGTATGGTGTTGCCGGAGGGTTCTGAGGATGCTTCCAAGGCAAGACCGCTGTATGAGGTTGTGGGCGAGAAAGTGGCCCAGTGGGGCGCTGACCATATGGGGGCGGAGTACAGTTATATCGGAGCCGTGGTAGGCGCTACCTATCCTGAGATGGGTAAGGTCTTAAGACAGATTATGCCCAAGTCCTATATATTGGTGCCGGCTTATGGTGCCCAGGGCGGTAAAGGCGCGGACCTGGTGCATTTCTTTAATAAAGACGGGTTAGGAGCAATCGTCAGTTCTTCCAGAGGCATCATCGGGGCATATCAACAGGAGAAGTATGCAAAGTACGGGGCACTAAATTATGCGGATGCTGCAAGAGCGGCAGTGATCGATATGCGGGAGGATATAGCCCGGGCTTTGGGATAAGCGTGGATTTTTCAAGAGCGATTCTATTGACAAAGAGGCCAGAAAGCCTATAAATACGGAGGTTTTAAGAGGTATGGAGGATTACAAGAAACAATTTATCGAATTCATGGTAGACAGCCAGGTCCTCAAATTTGGAGAGTTCACCTTAAAAAGCGGCAGAAAGTCTCCCTTTTTCATGAATGCAGGCGCTTATGTGACAGGCGCGCAGCTTCGCAGATTAGGAGAGTATTATGCGCGGGCGATTCACGATCACTATGGGCTTAATTTTGATGTATTGTTTGGACCGGCGTACAAAGGCATTCCCCTGTCGGTGGCCACGACGATGGCCATCAGTGAACTTTACGGGAAGGAGATTCGTTACTGCTCCAACAGGAAAGAAGTGAAAGACCACGGGGACACAGGAATTCTCCTTGGCAGTAAGTTAAAGGATGGAGACAGGGTGGTGATCATTGAAGATGTGACCACTTCGGGCAAGTCCATAGAAGAGACCTTTCCCATCATCAAGGCCCAGGCGGATGTGGAGATTAAGGGTCTGATGGTTTCTTTAAACCGTATGGAGCGCGGGCTTGAAAGCGAGAAGAGCGCTTTGGAGGAGATACAAGGTAAGTATGGCTTTGCGGCCAATGCCATAGTGACGATGGCGGATGTGGTGGAATATCTCTATAATAAGTCTTATCAGGGAACGATTTATATCGACGATACATTGAAGCAGGCAATCGATGCATATTATGAGCAGTATGGAGCAAAATAGAGAGCAGGAAAAGGAGCGGGAAATGGAAGAGAAAACTTATAAGACAATGGGCGGTGCTGGCGCGCTCAACATCGCAGTTGGCGTGGTTGCTCTGGTAGTCGGTGTGGCAAGCGGTGTGCTTTTGATCATCAGCGGGGCCAAGTTGTTAGCGGGAAGAAACAAAATCTTATTCTAAGGAAAAGGCGGATGGGTGTTTTCGGCATGTACGAAGATGCCCATTTCAAATTCCGGGCAGGCAGGGGCAGCAGGCGGTCTGGATTGGGAGGTATTTATGGCAAAAAAGAATAGTTTTATGTTTACCAACAAGGAGCATACCCAGAAAGGGATTATGGCTACCATACTGGGCGTGATTTCTCTTGCGACGCTGGTCTATATGATGCTCATGAGTTATCAGAGGGCGGGGGATATTCCCCGGCAGTATGGGGCGGCGGCATTGTTGTCCATGCTCTTTGCTTTTGTGGGGATTGTGCTGGGCGTGATCTCCAAATCAGAGCGGGATAAGTTCTATTTCTTCAGCTATCTTGGAATCGGGCTGAACGTACTGGTGCTGGCGGTGCTGAGTGCAATCTTATACGCGGGCGCCTACGCATAATCCCGGGAAACCTCAGGCATAATCATGCAGGGTATCTTGGAAGAAAGTCAGGAGGAAGCAGTTGTGGAAGATATTTTAATGGATGAAAAGGAACAGGCGGATTTGTTAGTGGAGCGCTATGGGTTAGCTTTGGAGCGCATACGGGAAATACCTAAGGAGGCGGCATGTCCGGAGGCGTTTCAGAAATATTTCAGTAAGATGGCGGCGTTTATAGAGCTGATGGACAGAACCTTTCATGTGGTGGAGAGCGGCGAACTGCGGCGGATGTCAATGGAAGCGCTGCAGGACCAGAACAGGGAATTGTATGCGGATATTCTGCCGTCGCAGTATGATAACAGCTATGGCAATCCTGATCATGCCATAGATTGTCTGGGTGAGTCAATGGGGCAGATGCTATGTTTTCTGTATGCGGAACTGCGGGGCATGATTCCGGCAGCCTTTGAGGGAAACCGCTTTGACATGGTCATCCGCATGGAACTTCTTTTGGAAGTCTACCAGGCTTTCGTGTGCGCGGCCCAGGAAGAGGTCGAACAGGCAGGAGAGGCGGTTGACGGGCAGAAAATGTGTGCGCTGCCGGCCAAGGAGACGGTGCGCCAGATTCTCTATTGGTATGTGAGCGATTATTATGAGGCGCAGACCGTGCAGCAGACAGCCAGACTTCTGTGTCCGGAGAGAGGATTTGCCAGGCAGATTGTGATGGACAGCGATCTGTCCGATCTGCGGTATCTTTATTATTACGGAGAGTATATCACGGAAAATGAGTTGGAGACGGCCAGGCATCTGAACAGCATGCCGGCGGAAAAGATAAAACTGATGGCGGATACTTACACAGAAGGGTATCGGATTGGCTTTGCGGTGGGCAATAAGGATATCTCCATCAAGGAGAGTGTGAATATCCGCTATTTCCTGGGATTTGAGCGCATGATCAAAGAGGCGGTGGATAATTTTGACCGGATTGGTCTACAGCCTACTTTCTATCGTGCGGGCACCAATATCTTCCAGGGCAGGAGTGTCAATAAGAACGGCTGGTGCGGTGCCAACCCCAACAAGCAGTTTGATTATGACCACCGGGAAGATTTGGCGCTGGTACTGGATGCTGCCTTAGTGGAACGCAGGCTGGAAGGTTTGCATAGTGCCTTTGAGAAGTGGAAGGTCCAGGCATCCGTACATGGTGGACCGGCAGTCTTGGAGATTTTCGGGGAGAAGCCCTTCGTGCCAAAGACCAAGAAAGGGGCCTGCCATTTGTCAGAGAAACAGCAGAAACTGGCGGTGGAATACGCAGGTAAGGCGGGCGCTTTACAGAATGAATATATCAAGGGAGAAGAGAGAAGCTGTACCATCATCGCCTTTCCGGTGCCGGAGATCGGGGAGCAGTTTGCCCAGATCTTTGACGATATCGTGCGAATCAATACACTGGATTATAAGCTGTATCAAGGCATCCAGCAGACCATCATTGACGTCCTTGACGAGGGATTGACTGTACAGGTTAAAGGATGCGGCCAAAACCGTACCGATCTGACCGTGCAGCTGCATCCCCTGGAGGATGCGTCTAAACAGACCAATTTTGAAAATTGTGTGGCAGATGTGAACATTCCGGTGGGGGAGGTATTCACGTCGCCCCTGCTTACCGGGACCAATGGGCTACTTCATGTGACCAGGGTATTCTTGAATGAATTGGAATATAAGGACTTGTGGCTGGAATTTAAAGACGGTATGGTGACAGACTACGGCTGCGCTAACTTTGCGGCGGTAGAGGAAAACCGCAAGTATATCAAAGACAATGTGCTGCATCATCATGACAAGCTGCCGTTGGGAGAATTTGCCATTGGCACCAACACCACGGCCTATGTGACAGCCAGGAAATACGGAATTGAGGATAAGATGCCCATTCTGATTGCGGAAAAGACGGGGCCTCACTTCGCGGTGGGGGATACCTGCTATTCTCACGCGGAGAATGTGCGGGTCTATAATCCGAACGGCAAGGAGATTATCGCCAAGGATAACGAGGTGTCAGTTTTACGTGACACAGATGTCAGTAAGGCATATTTCCAGTGCCATACGGACATTACGATTCCTTATGACGAATTGGGAGAGCTTTCTGTGTTGACTAAGACGGGAGAAAGAAAGATGATTATCCGTGACGGTCAATTTGTCCTTCCGGGATGCGAAGAGCTGAATCGGGCTATGCAGGAGCAATGAAACAAAAGTAACAAGAGGGGCGGAAAAGCAGACACAAAAGGTGGTTGCGCATCAATGGAAAATCTAGTACACTGATAATTAGAAAAACTATGTCCTGCCACAACATCTTGTGTCGGGCGGGGTAGGAAAGACTTCGGTGTGGAGATAAAGTTAAGGAGGAAACACAGATGGCACAGGTAGGGATTGTGATGGGCAGCGATTCGGATATGCCCATTATGGCAAAAGCGGCAGATATTTTAGAAGAACTTGGTATTTCTTATGAGATGACGATTATTTCCGCACACCGGGAACCGGATGTGTTTTTTGAGTATGCAAAAAGTGCGGAGGAGAAGGGATTTAAGGTGATCATTGCGGGAGCGGGCAAGGCGGCCCATCTGCCGGGTATGTGTGCGGCGATTTTTCCCATGCCGGTGATCGGTATCCCTATGAAAACTTCCGATCTTGGCGGCGTGGATTCTCTTTATTCCATCGTGCAGATGCCTTCAGGCATCCCGGTAGCCACAGTGGCCATAAACGGGGGACAAAATGCCGGTATTCTGGCGGCAAAGATTCTGGCAGTCTCGGATGCAGCGCTGTTAGGGCGTCTCAAAGAGTATGCCAAGGGCCTGAAAGAGAGTGTGCAGGAGAAAGATAAGAAACTGCAGGAAGTAGGTTACAAAACATATCTGAAAGCATAGGAGGATAGGACCATGGATTACAAGACGGCGGGTGTCGATATAGAAGCTGGTTACCGTTCGGTAGAGTTGATGAAAGAATATGTGAAGGGCACCATGAGACCGGAGGTACTGGGCGGACTCGGCGGGTTTTCCGGGGCATTTTCTTTAGAGAAGATTAAGGGCATGGAGAAGCCGGTGCTTTTGTCAGGTACGGATGGCGTTGGAACGAAGATTCAGCTGGCTTTTTTGATGGACCGGCACGATACGGTGGGTATTGACTGTGTGGCCATGTGTGTAAACGACGTGGTCTGCGCGGGGGCGGAACCCCTGTTTTTCCTGGATTATATTGCCTGCGGCAAGAATTATCCGGAAAAGATCGCAGCCATTGTAAAGGGTGTGGCCGAGGGCTGCAAGCAGGCAGGAGCGGCCTTGATCGGCGGCGAAACAGCGGAGCATCCGGGACTGATGCCGGAAGAGGAATATGATCTGGCAGGATTTGCGGTAGGCGTGGCGGAGGAAAAAGATCTGATCACAGGCGAGCACATAAAGGCCGGGGATGCGCTTATCGGGATAGGGTCCTCGGGGGTACATAGTAATGGATTTTCCCTGGTCCGCAAGGTATTTGCGGTGACCAAAGAAAGCCTTATGATGCATTATGACGAACTGGGAACCACCCTTGGCGAGGCCCTTCTTACGCCCACCAAGATTTATGTGAAAGCGCTGCGGGCCGTGAAAGAGGCGGGGGTGAACATTAAAGGGTGCAGTCATATTACAGGCGGCGGCTTCTATGAGAATATTCCCAGAATGCTGCCGGAAGGTGTGGCCGCAAGGGTGCAGAAGGACAGTTATCCGGTGCCGCCCATTTTCAGCTTGCTACAAAAGACGGGGAATCTGGAAGAAAAGATGATGTATAACACCTATAATATGGGACTTGGCATGGTGCTTGCTGTGGACAGCGCAGATGCGGATAAGACTGTGGCGGCTTTAAAGGCGGCAGGAGAGCAGGCCTATATTGTGGGCGATGTGGTAGGCGGTAATAAAGAGGTTATTTTATGATATAGGAATGAACAGGGCGGACAGGAAAGGTCTGTCTGCAGGGAAGGATTTGGGAAGATGCTTAAGATAGTGGTGTGCGTGTCCGGCGGCGGCACGAATCTGCAGGCGATTATTGACGGTGTGGCGCAGGGAGCCATCACGAATACGCAGATTGTAAAAGTTATCAGCAACAACCAGGGGGCCTATGCACTTACCCGTGCCAGAAACGCGGGCATCCAGGCGGTGTGCATAGCGCCAAAGGAATATGCGGACAGAGAAGCCTTTAACCAAGCGTTTTTGCAAGAGATTGATCAGGCACAGCCGGATTTGATCGTGCTGGCCGGTTTTTTGGTGAAGATTCCGGTGCAGCTCATCCGCAGCTATGGGAACCGTATCATCAATATCCATCCGTCCCTGATTCCTTCTTTCTGCGGTACAGGGTATTATGGATTAAAGGTGCATGAAGCGGCCCTGGCAAGAGGCGTGAAGATTACGGGCGCCACAGTACACTTTGTGGATGAGGGCATGGATACGGGGCCGATTATTATGCAGAAGGCTGTAGCCGTGAAAGAAGGAGATACGCCGGAAATTTTACAAAAGAGGGTCATGGAGGAAGCGGAGTGGCTGCTTTTGCCCTGGTGCATCAATCTGATTGCCTGCGGCAAGGTAAAAGTGGAGAATGGCCAAGTCTTAGTTTCCGAATAATAGAAAGGCAGGGTATAGGGAAATGAAAGTATTGATCGTAGGAAGCGGCGGCAGAGAGCATACGATTGCGGCCTGTGTGGCGAAAAGCCCCAAGGTGGATAAGATTTATTGTGCTCCCGGCAATGCCGGAATCGGACAGATTGCAGAGTGTCTGCCTATTGGCGCCATGGAGTTTGATAAGCTTGTGGCATTTGCCAAGGAACAGGCCATCGACCTGACCATCGTGGGCATGGAAGACCCTCTGGTGGGCGGTCTGGTGGATGAGATGGAGGCGGCGGGACTTAGGGTGTTCGGGCCGAAGAAGAACGCGGCGATTCTGGAAGGCAGTAAGGCTTTTTCCAAGGATTTGATGAAGAAGTATAAGATTCCCACGGCGGCTTACGAGAATTTTGACGATCCCCAGGATGCATTGGCTTATCTGGAACATGCCAAGATGCCGGTAGTACTGAAAGCCGACGGGCTGGCGCTGGGGAAAGGCGTCTTAATCTGTGAGACTTTACAAGAGGCCAAAGAAGGCGTGCGCACGATCATGGAAGATAAGAAGTTCGGCGCTTCCGGTAATCGGATGGTGATAGAAGAATTTATGACAGGACGGGAAGTGTCTGTGCTTTCCTTTGTGGACGGCAAGACCATCCGTACCCTGCCTTCCGCCCAGGACCACAAGCGTGCCCTGGATGGCGACCAGGGGCTGAATACAGGCGGTATGGGAAGTTTCTCTCCCACACCTTTCTATACACCGGAGGTGGATGCATTCTGTAAAGAGCATATTTTCCAGGCAACCGTGGATGCTATGGCGGCGGAAGGAAGGCCCTTTACGGGCGTCATTTTCTTTGGATTGATGCTCACACCGGAGGGGCCGAGAGTGCTTGAGTACAATGCTAGATTCGGCGATCCGGAGGTGCAGACGGTGCTGCCCCGCATGAAGAATGATGTGGTTGATGTGATGGAAGCCTGTATCGATGGCAGATTAGACGAAGTGGAACTTGCGTTTGAGGATAACGCGGCGGTCTGCGTGATCTTGGCTTCGGAGGGCTATCCCGTATCTTACGAAAAGGGATTTGTGATAAACGGTCTTGAGAACTTTGAAAACCGGGACGGATATTACTGCTTCCATGCGGGCACGAAGAAGACGGAAGAGGGAATCGTTACAAACGGCGGACGCGTGCTTGGTGTTACGGCCAAGGGGGCAACGCTCAAAGAAGCGAGGGCCAACGCATACGAAGCGGCCAAATGGGTGAACTTTGAAAACAAATACATGAGAAACGATATCGGCAAAGCGATTGATGAAGCGTAGAGGGGCGCTTGTGTAAAAGGGTAAAGGGAGTGATCTGAGTGAGTGACAAAGAAGAAAAGATTAAGATGCTCAAGAAGGAATTCCAGGATGCAAATACCTATAACAGACCTACCTACTGTCAGGAGTGCGGCGGGGTGATGGTCTTTAAGGGCGTAGGGGAATACCAATGTGAGAAATGCGGATTACTGGCTTATGATGATTACGGCAAGGCACGCAATTATTTAGAAAAGCATACGGGAGCGACTTCGGCGCAGGTGTCGGAAGCTACGGGCGTTTCCCAGCGGTCCATTCGGGAAATGCTCAAAGAGGCCAGGCTGGAGATTGCGGCCAATTCTAATTTCTTCTTGCAGTGCGAGATTTGCGGGGCATCTATCCGTATGGGAAGATTCTGTCCGAAATGCGAGACTGCTTATCATCGGAGTATGGAAGAAAAAGCCAGGCAGAAAAACGAAAAAGTGGCCGGGTTCAGTGCGCAGAGACCGAAAGGTGAGGATGGCTTGAAGCGATTCAAACGAGAAGGTCTCTAGGCGCGAAGACTTAAAAAAGGGAGAAAGAAATATGAGGATACAGAAGAGGGAACATAATAAGAAGGCATTGGGGCGCATTGCAAAGGGGATGCTTACGGCGGCCGGCATGGCGGTCATGCTGTGGTGTATGCCGATTATAAGTCTGGCGGATGCGACGGGTAAGGTGATTCCCAATTCTGTCAATATCAGAAAGTCGCCTGACGTAAACAGTGAGGTGGTGGGCAGTTCCACGGGCGGAAAGACCGTGTCGATCAAGGGAAAGGTAAGCGCTTCCGGCACTACCTGGTATCAGGTTTATGTGCAGGGTGCCGAGATGGGATATATCCGTGCCGATATGATTGAGACGGAAGCGGGGGCAGATATTCCTACCGTGTCGGCGGAGAGCGCTTCTTCTGATGCGTCATCGGAACAGGCATCTTCTGACGGCGGCGGGCAGGCGGATACTTCTTCCGGCGGCGCCGCGACAGGGGCGGATGAGTCTGTGGATTTACAGTATGCCAAGATTAAGGTGAATTGTAAGGTTAGACCGGACCCTTCCACGAAAAACAATGCGGTGGGTTCCCTGACGGAAGGGGCCCAGGTAGTGGTGAGCGGAAAATCCGTCGGAAGTGACGGCAAGACATGGTATTATGTGACTTATACCAGTGACAGCGGTTCAGAGAAAACAGGATTTGTGAGGGAAGATTTGCTGGAGATGGGAGATCTTCTGCCTGTGGACGAAGAACCGCCCCAGGAGGAGGCTCCTCAGGAACCCCAGGAACCGGAACCTGTGGTCAACAATGACTATGAGCTGCGGGTGGAGCAGACAGAAAACGGACCGGTATGGTATCTGGACGATCATATACACGGAGATGCAAGAGAAGTGACAGCCTTACTGGAGGCCGCCAATTCCCAGAACCAGAATGAGGAAGAGGCCGCGGGTGCGGTGGTAAAACAGCGTATCGTGATTGTGATACTTGCCGTTTTGCTCGTAGCCCTTATTGTGGCGGTGGTGATTATGGCTTTCAAGCTTCGCGACGCCTACTATGAAGAGTATGAGGATGACGAAGAGGATGAGGATGACGAAGAGGATGAGGAGGAAGAAAGACCTGTAAGGCGCCGGATGAGAAGTGAAGAGGCGGAAGAAGACAGGCCGGTCCGCAGAAGAGAGGCGCCGGAAACCGACGTTAGACGGCGAAACAGTGAGCGCAGAACACCCGGGGAACGGTCTTATGAAGCAGATCAGATGCTGGACAGAGGGGTGAAAGCGCCTTCCAAACGCAAGGCCAAGAACTTCCTGTTAGACGATGATGAGTTCGAGTTTGAATTTTTAAATATGGATGATAAAGATCTAATGTAGCGGGTTGATAGGAAATGTTTATAGAAATTGATTTTAACAGCGATGAAGCCATATACATGCAGCTGCGAAACCAGATCATCATGGGGATTGCAACATCCAGATTTCAGGAGGGCGATATGCTGCCGTCGGTCAGACAGCTGGCGGATACGATCGGCATTAATATGCACACGGTCAATAAAGCATACACCGTGCTGAAACAGGAGGGCTATGTCAAGGTAGACCGCAGAAAAGGCGCCATGATTGCAGTGGACATTGACAAGATACGGGCCATGGAGGACGTGAGGGAAGATCTTTTGGTAACCCTCGCCAAGGCCAGCTGCAAGAATATTTCCAGAGAAGAAGTGCATGCTCTTATAGATGAAATATATGAGGAATACGGGAAAGGAATGGATGATTGATGCAGTCAGAATTTACGGATAAGGCCAGAACGGCTCTGATGCTGGCGGAGAGAGCGGCGAAAAACCTCCGGCAGAGTTATGTGGGGAGCGAGCATATCCTGCTGGGTCTGCTTAGGGAGAATACCGGGGTAGCTGCCAGTGTATTGCAAAATAACGGCGTGGACGCCCTGCAGTTGAAAGAGATGATTAAGGAACTGCTTGTACCGGAAAGTTCCGTACTGATTGCGGAGCGGGACGGTTATTCACCCAGGGCGATGGCTATTTTGGAGGAAGCCCACAGGCAGGCGGAGCGTTTCCACAGTGATAAGACGGGGACGGAGCATATTCTTCTTGCGCTCTTAAAAGAGGGAGAGAATGTGGCCGTGAGGCTTTTGAACACTATGGGGGTCTCCATACAAAAGCTTTATGTGGATGTGTTGATGGCCATTGGCGAGGACAGTTCGCTTTATAAGGAGGATTTAGGCAGAAAGCAAAGTAAGAAAAAGAGTGCCACTGCCACATTAGATCAGTACAGCCGGGATTTGACGGCGCTTGCAAGAGAAGGAAAGCTGGATCCGGTGATTGGCAGGGGAGATGAGATTACCAGAGTGGTGCAGATTTTAAGCCGCCGTACCAAGAATAATCCCTGTCTGGTGGGAGAACCGGGTGTGGGAAAGACCGCTGTGGTGGAAGGACTTGCCTCCAGGATTGTGATGGGCGACGTGCCCTTTACGGTGCAGAATAAGAGACTGCTGACCTTAGATCTTTCCGGCATGGTGGCAGGCAGTAAGTACCGGGGTGAGTTTGAGGAGCGGATTAAGAAAGTCATCAAAGAAGTCATAGAAGACGGCAATATCATCCTTTTTTTGGATGAGATGCACACTATCATCGGTGCAGGCGGTGCGGAAGGGGCGATTGACGCGTCCAATATTTTAAAGCCCTCCCTGGCAAGAGGGGAGATTCAGCTGATCGGGGCCACCACCATTGCGGAATACCGCAAATATGTGGAGCGGGATGCGGCTTTAGAGCGCAGATTTCAGCCGGTAACGGTGGAAGAGCCCACCGTTGAGGAGGCGGAAAACATCCTGCGGGGGATTGCGCACAAATATGAGGAACATCACAGAGTAACCATCACGCCGGAAGCAATCAGTGCGGCAGTGGCATTGTCGGCGCGCTATATCAACGACAGGAATTTGCCGGATAAGGCCATCGATTTGATTGACGAGGCATCGGCGGCGGTACGTCTGCATGTGACGAAACAGCCGGATAAATTACAGGAGCTTGCGGAAGAGATTAAAAGAATCGATCTGCAGATTGAGCGGTCCATTCGAATGGAAGCCTTTACCCAGGCGGCAGAATTGAAGAAGAAACAGGAGTCCTGTATCCGCAAATATGACCGCCTGATCAAGCGTATGGAGCAGGAAGAGGAAAAGCGGGCCTATGTTGTGGGCGAGAATGAGATTGCCGAGGTAGTGGCCCTTTGGACCAAGATTCCGGTGAAGAAGCTGGCGGAGAAGGAGAGCGAACGTCTGCTGAAATTGGAATCCATTCTGCACAAGAGGGTGATCGGTCAGGAGGAAGCCGTAGTGGCTGTGGCCAAAGCCATGCGCCGGGGCAGGGTAGGACTGCAAGATCCCAACCGTCCCATTGGTTCCTTCCTGTTTTTGGGACCTACGGGTGTGGGTAAGACAGAATTGTCCAAGGCACTGGCGGAAGCTATGTTTGGAACGGAAAATGCCTTGATCCGCGTGGATATGTCGGAGTATATGGAGGGTCATTCCGTATCCAAAATGATTGGTTCTCCGCCGGGATATGTGGGCTTTGAGGAGGGCGGACAGCTCTCAGAGAAGATTCGCAGAAATCCCTACTCGGTAGTACTTTTTGATGAGATTGAAAAAGCCCATCCCGATGTGTTCAATGTACTTTTGCAGGTATTGGATGACGGCCATATTACGGATTCCAAGGGACGGAAAGTCAGTTTTAAAAATTCCATATTGATCATGACTTCCAATGCGGGGGCACAGCGTATCATCGATCCCAAGAATCTGGGATTTGGTGCTGCGGAGACCGAGCAGCAAAGCTATGATAAGATGAAGGGTAAAGTCATGGAGGAGGTAAAGCGCCTCTTTAAACCGGAGTTCATCAACAGAATCGATGAGATTATGGTGTTCCATCCCTTAGGACGGGAGGATATGAAGCAGATCATTACCCTGCTTTCAAGGAACCTCACGAAACGCTGTAAGGAGCAGATGGATATTGACCTTGCAATCACATCTTCCGTGAAAGAGTATCTGATCGAGAAGCATATGGATGTGAAGATGGGAGCACGTCCTATGAAGCGGGCCATCCAGTCGGAGATAGAGGATGCTTTGGCGGAGGAGATTCTTTCCGGCAGAGTAAAGCGCGGCGACAATGTGTCGGTGGGTCTGAAAAATAAAAAAATATCTTTCACAGTTCGGGCGTGAGAGATATATAGTAAACGACATAACAAATTTTTCATGTCGTTTATTATAAATAACACAAAACTTAGGAGGAAAACACAATGGCTGTAGTAGATGAGTTATTGCGCACAGAAGAGGACGGTGCCATTAGTTTTGGCAATCATAAGCTGGCGGCAAAGGCAAAAGTGGAAGACTATGAACATGGCGGCAATCTGTATAAGGTTAAGACCTATAAGGCGTTGACCAAGTTGGAGAAGAACGGTATGTTCGCCTACGAATCAGAACCCGGCACCAGCGTGAACAGTTTTATGGAGACGGAAAACGGTGTTGTCTTCACGGTGGAGGGAGATGAGGATGCCCAGATTACCGTAGGGCTTAAAGAGGATACAGAATATGATGTGTGCTTAGGGGATGTGAACCTGGGCAGGATGAAGACCAATTTAAGCGGTAAGCTCAGTATCAGCGTGGAACTTGCAAACGTTGGTGAAGTACAGGTGAAGATTACCAAGTAAGCATATAGCGGCAAATGGAAATGACAGGAGGAACTTCCCAACTGGCGGGGTGTCAGGCGGGAAGTTCTGTTTTTTCACACGCTGTGCCGGGCGGGGATATTGTGTTCATGGCATGGGATGTACGGTACGGTGTGGTGAGGGCGAGGAGCGTATATGGCCAAGGGGAAAGGAACAGTATTTTATTGTCAGAACTGCGGGTATGAATCTTCCAAGTGGATGGGGCAGTGTCCGGGATGTAAAGAGTGGAATACCATGGTGGAGGAGAAGGCGCCCGTAAAGAGCGGCGGCGCAAGCCAAAGTACCCGCAGACGGGAGGGTGCTTTGCCCACAAGCCTGACGGCGGTAGACATACAGGAAGAGGAGCGGATGAGCACGCACATGGCGGAGTTAGACAGGGTGTTAGGCGGCGGCATTGTGCCAGGCTCTCTGACGCTAGTGGGCGGCGACCCGGGTATTGGCAAGTCCACCCTGCTTTTGCAGGTGTGCAGACATATGGCGGCGGATGGCCGCAAAGTGCTGTACATATCCGGCGAGGAGTCCCTGAAACAAATTAAGATTCGGGCCAACCGTATCGGGTCCTTTTCTGATAATCTGCTGCTTTTGTGCGAGACCAGCTTAGAGACCGTGGAGCAGACGATTCGAAGCCAGATGCCGGCAATCACCATTATCGATTCCATACAGACCATGTATCATGAGGAAATCTCATCGGCACCGGGCAGTGTGTCCCAGGTGAGGGAGTCTACCAATGTACTGCTGCAGCTGGCCAAGGGACTGAATGTGTCCGTCTTTATCGTAGGACATGTGACCAAAGAAGGCACGGTGGCCGGACCCAGGGTTTTAGAACATATGGTGGATACGGTATTGTATTTTGAGGGAGACAGACATGCTTCCTACAGGATTTTGCGCGGGGTCAAGAATCGGTTTGGTTCCACCAACGAGATCGGTGTTTTCGAGATGAAAGAAGAGGGACTGGTGGAAGTAAAAAATGCTTCGGAATTCATGTTGAGCGGTAAACCGGAGGGGGCCAGCGGCTCCGTGGTATCCTGTTCCATGGAGGGAACCAGACCGATTCTTTTAGAGATTCAGGCGCTGGTCTGCCGCAGCAATTTCGGGATTCCAAGGCGGCAGGCAACGGGGATGGATTTTAATAGACTCAATCTTTTGATGGCTGTATTGGAGAAACGGCTGGGGCTGCAGATGTCCGACTGCGATGCCTATGTCAATTTGGCGGGCGGTATGCGAATTATAGAGCCGGCCATTGATCTGGGCGTATCCATGGCGGTGGTGTCCAGCTTTAAGAATCGGGTCATTGACGATAAGACCATTGCCTTTGGGGAGATTGGCTTAAGTGGAGAGGTGCGGGGTGTTTCCATGGCGCTGCAACGGGTCAGCGAGGCGGCGAAGCTGGGATTTACCACCTGTATCCTTCCTGCGGTCAATTTGAGCCAGATCAGGCAGAAAGAGGGAATCAAGCTGATCGGGGTTAAGAGCGTAAGGGACGCCATAGATTTGATATAAGGTTCTATACAAAACAAAACATTTGTGATAGGATAATGAAGGTATGGGATAAAGGAGCATCCTGAAAACGGAATCTACAGGCAAACGGATAAAGGAGCCGCTATGGAAGAACATATGCAGGAACCTCAGAAGAGTCAGGTGTCTGAGGGCCCCACGGATACACAGAAGAAAAAACGCAGCAGGTGGAAGAATGTTTTACTGATCATCGTGGAGGTCAGCGTTCTGCTCCTTGCTGTCGGCGTACTGTATGTGGTCACCAGAACCACAGAAGAAGTAGAACGCAGGGAAATTGATGAAGAGAAAATCATCATCAACGAAGAAGTGGAACAGCGGATTGAAGAAAAAGAGGAAGTGGAGAAGAAAGGCTACCGCAACATCGCGCTTTTTGGAGTGGATGCCAGGGATGGTAAGCTGGACAGAGGCACCAGAAGCGACTCCATTATCATAGCCAGTATCAACCAGGATACCCAGGAGATTAAATTGATTTCCGTCTTCCGGGATACCTTTTTGAATCTGAGTAATGACACGTATAATAAATGCAATGCGGCTTATGCCCAGGGAGGGCCGCAGCAGGCGATCAGTATGCTAAACGCCAACCTGGATTTAGATATCACAGACTATGTGACCATTGGTTTTGCGGGGCTGATTGATGCGGTAGATGCGCTGGGCGGTGTGGAGATGGAGGTTACCGATTCGGAAATCTCCCATTTAAATAATTATCAGCTGTGTATGGCGGAAGAACTGCAGGTGGATTATGTTCCCGTGGAACACAGCGGCGTACAGCTTTTAAACGGTATGCAGGCCACGGCTTACTGCAGAATCCGCTATACCAAGGGCGATGATTTCAGACGGGCCGAGAGGCAAAGAGACGTGCTTCGCGCCATGATGGATAAGGCGAGGGACGCATCCATGGTAGAATTGACGGATATGGTCAATTCCGTACTGCCGCAGGTGGAGACTTCTTTGAACGTCAATGAGGTATTGAGCGTACTCGGCAGTGTGGCAGGTTATGAGATTGTTACCAGCGACGGATTTCCTTTTGAGGGAAACCGGCTCGGCGTCAATGTGGGCAGTAAGGGAAGCTGTGTGGTTCCCGATGATTTGGAGGGAAATGTGAAACTGCTCCACGAAGCGCTTTATCCGGAGGAGGCGTATATGCCCTCCAGACAGGTGCAGAATATCAGTGATGAGATAGCGCAGTTGACAGAAGAATATATAGAGTAGAATCAGATCATATTTAGATATAGAGAGAAATAATGCACACGACAGCAGGGCCTTTGAGACTGCTGTCGCGTTAGGTTTCATAGGATACAGGATGACAGCATTTGTGTTAAAGGAGAGATTTATGTATGAGAAAGCTTCTGGTTTATCTGAAAGATTATAAGAAGGAGACGGTCTGCGCCCCGCTCTTTAAGATGTTGGAGGCCACCTTTGAGCTGTTTGTGCCCTTGGTGATGGCGGCCATCATCGATACGGGCATTAAGGGGGGAGAAGTCTCCTATGTCCTGCGGATGGGGCTTTTGTTGATTGCCCTGGGATTGATTGGACTTGTCTGTTCTATCACGGCCCAGTACTTCGCGGCCAAGGCGGCGGTGGGATTTTCAACAGGCTTGAAACACGCGCTGTTTGGTCATATCCAGAGTCTCTCTTTCACAGAGATAGATACCCTGGGGACCTCCACCATGATTACCCGCATGACTTCGGATGTCAACCAAGTACAGAACGGCGTCAATATGGTGCTGCGGCTTTTCCTTCGCTCGCCGTTTATCGTGTTTGGCGCCATGGTCATGGCCTTTACCATCGATGTGAAGGCGGCGTTGATTTTCGTGGTGACCATCCCCCTGCTGTCTGTGGTGGTATTTGGTATTATGATGATCACCATGCCTATGTATAAGAAGGTACAGGCCGGGCTTGACTCGGTGCTGGGCGTCACCAGGGAAAACCTCACCGGTGCCCGGGTGATTCGGGCGTTTAATAAAGAAGAGGAAGAGATAGAGCAGTTCGGGAAGAAAAATGCCTTCCTGGCAGATTTACAGCTTTTTGTGGGAAAGATATCGGCATTGACTAATCCGGTCACATATATCATCATTAACGCAGCAACGATTGTCCTGCTCTACACGGGGGCTATCCGGGTGAATGAGGGAACCATCACCCAGGGCCAGGTGGTGGCTTTGGTTAACTATATGTCCCAGATTCTGATCGAACTGGTGAAACTGGCAAATCTGATCATTACCATTACCAAGGCCTTAGCCTGTGCCAACCGGATTGAGAATATCTTTGAGATACACTCCTCTATGACCTGGGAGGAGGCGGAGGACGCGGCGGGAGCGATTGCCAGTAGGAAGGACGCGGAGCAGACGACAGGCGCCTCCTATGTGGTAGACTTCGACCATGTACATTTGACATACGCCGGAGCCGGGGCGGAATCCCTCTCGGACATTGATTTTAAGGTAAGAAAGGGGGAGACCATAGGCATCATCGGCGGCACGGGTTCCGGAAAATCTTCTCTGGTCAATATGATTCCCAGATTCTATGATGCCACCCAGGGGGCTGTCAGAATAGACGGCAAAGATGTGAGAAAGTATTCTATGGAGGAGCTGCGGCAGAAAGTGGGCGTGGTATTACAGAAAGCGGTGCTGTTTTCGGGCACCATCCGGGAAAACCTGCTCTGGGGGAAGGAGGACGCTACGGAGGAAGAATTGTGGCAGGCTCTTACCACAGCCCAGGCCAAAGAGTTCGTGGAGGGCAAGGACGGAAAGCTGGATGCGCCTGTGGCCCAGGCGGGCAGGAATCTTTCCGGAGGACAGAAACAGCGTCTGACCATAGCCAGAGCTTTGGTGGGAAAGCCGGAAATCTTGATTTTGGACGACAGCGCCTCGGCACTGGATTATGCCACAGATGCGGCTCTTCGTAAGGCCCTGCGGGAGCTTCCTGGGGAGATGACAGTGTTTATCGTATCCCAGCGGGCATCTTCCATTCAACATGCGGACCAGATTATTGTGCTGGATGACGGTATGATGGTGGGCTGCGGCACCCATGAAGTGCTTTTACAGAGCTGTGAAGTATATCAGGAAATCTATTATTCCCAGTACCCAAAGACAGAGAAAGGGGGGATGTGATCATGACAGGACAGAGAGAGACTTTAGGAAAGGTATTGCGCTATATAAAAAAATACTGGTTTTATCTGGCGGCTTCTATTGTGATGGCATCCGTCACGGTTGCGCTGACCTTGTATCTGCCAATATTGACTGGACGGGTCATTGATTTGGTGATTGGGAAAGGACAGGTGGACTACACCGGCGTGTTTGCTATTTTAAAGCAGATGGCGGCGATCATCGCCATAACGGCGGCGGCCCAGTGGATTATGAATGTATGTAACAATCAGATGACTTACCGCATTGTACAGGATATCCGCAATGAGGCGTTTCAGAGGATTGAGATTCTGCCTTTAAAATATATAGACGCCCATTCCTACGGCGAGGTGGTGAGCCGCGTTATTGCGGATGTGGACCAGTTTGCGGATGGCCTGTTGATGGGATTTACCCAATTCTTTACCGGTGTGATCACCATTTTGGGCACGCTGGGATTTATGCTCAGTGTCAATGTAGCCATCACGGGTGTCGTTGTGCTGGTGACACCTTTGTCGTTTTTTGTGGCCGGCTTTATCGCCAAGAAAACCTTTACCATGTTTAAGTTACAGTCCGAGACCAGGGGAGAGCAGACGGCCCTGATTGAGGAGATGATCGGGAACCAGAAGGTGGTGCAGGCTTTTTCCCATGAGGACGAGGCCCTGGAGGAATTTGATGAGATTAACGGCAGACTGCAGGATTGTTCCCTGCGGGCTATCTTCTTTTCCTCCATCACGAACCCTTCCACCCGTTTTGTGAACAACCTGGTCTATGCCGGTGTGGCAGTGACCGGTGCGGTCTATGCAATCCGGGGCGGTATCAGTGTGGGACAGCTGTCCTGTTTCTTAACCTATGCCAACCAATACACCAAACCCTTTAATGAAATATCAGGTGTGGTGACGGAACTGCAGAATGCCCTGGCCTGCGCCGCACGTATCTTTGCGTTGATTGAGGAGGAGCCTCAGGTGCCGGAGAAGACAGATGCAAAGGTGCTGCAGGATGTGGAAGGCAGGGTTGACCTTTCCCATGCAGCCTTTTCCTATGTGCCGGAAAAACCGCTGATTACGGACTTCAACCTCTCCGTAAAGCCCGGACAGCGGGTGGCGATTGTAGGCCCCACGGGCTGCGGTAAGACCACGGTTATCAATCTGCTGATGCGCTTCTATGATGTGAATGAAGGTAAAATCTGCGTGGACGGTGCAGATATCCGGGATGTGACAAGGAAGAGCCTGCGGGCGAATTATGGTATGGTGCTACAGGAGACCTGGTTAAAGGCGGGCACCATCCGGGACAATATTATAATGGGCAAACCCGATGCTGACGAAGAGGAGATTGTTGCGGCGGCGAAAGCATCTCATGCCCACAGCTTCATCAAGAGACTGCCACAGGGATATGATACCCCAATCGGTGAGGACGGCGGAAGCCTCTCTCAGGGACAGAAGCAGCTTCTGTGTATCACCCGCGTGATGCTGTGTCTGCCTCCTATGCTGATTTTGGATGAGGCAACGTCCTCCATTGATACCAGAACAGAAATCCGGATTCAGAAGGCCTTTGCCACTATGATGAAGGGCCGCACCAGTTTTATCGTGGCCCACAGACTGTCCACCATCCGGGAGGCGGACGTTATCTTAGTCATGAAGGATGGTAATATTATTGAGCAGGGAAATCACGAGACATTGCTCGCGGAAAAAGGTTTCTATGCGAAACTGTATGAGAGTCAGTTCGCCTCATAATAAGAGGCGTCCTGATTGTAGTCCATGGATTCGGAGCGGATGTCAGTGATGACGCCGCTTTTCCAGGTAAAGACAAGGTAGCGGTAGATGACCTTGTGCTTGGCCAGATAAGATGCATCGGTCAAATAGGAGAGAATATCTGCTTTCTCAATTTCATTGTCCTCACAGAACTGGTCCATGTCCACAGGGAGCCCGTCGATAAAGAAGGTGGGCAGGATGATGGACGTTGCAGTATCAAAGGGGATTTCTTCTACCGGCAGAAATTGATAATCTGTTTGGGCTTCGCCTTCTCCTATGGCGGAAAACATCATATCATCCTGATAAGCGGCTAGAAAAGCCTCGGCATCGTCACCAACTTTGACGCCCCGGCTCGTGGAGCCGCTTTCTGCATCCAGTATATAATCTTCTGTGGCAAGAAGCGGCGTTTCTTTGCCGCAGGCACATAAGAAACAAGAGGCCAGGCAGAAAAGCGCCAGGCTTACAATCATCTTTTTCATAACAGATTCAGTCCCTTCGTTATTTTTCCTGTGTGAAAAAATTTAAAAACCCGTGAGTTATCACTCACGGGTCGATGACAGGGGCAGTAGGAATCGAACCCACATCGATGGTTTTGGAGACCACTGTTCTACCTTTGAACTATGCCCCTTTATGGTGCGGCGGTTCGTATCAAAACCGCCGGAGATTATTATAGCATAGGTGTGTTGGTTTCGCAAGAGGATTTTAGGAATTCTCATAACTAAACCGATATTTTGCGGCAACAATAATCTGTTTTCCTATATAGACCAGCTCATTGTGTGTGTCATACAACTCTGTATAGAGCAGAAAGAGCGGGTCTCCCGGCGTGATGTCCAATAAGGCGGCATGTTTGCCGGAAGCTTTGATGGCATCGATATAGGAGTGCTGGGAACAACCGATAACCACACCCTTTGCCTGCAGTAGATCATAAAGGGAACCGTCCAAAGATTCTGTGAGCAGGAAAGCATATTTATCATAAAGATAATAATTGTTTTCCAGCATCACGGGGGAGCCGTCTGCACTGCGGACGCGCTGGATAAAAATAACGGAGTTACTTGCAAAGGCAGGATGCTCCGGCACTTCCGGGTCACCCGACAGCATGATTTTTCGCTCCGTTACCGTGGCGGAGGGCACCATACCGTTTGCATGACAGGACTCGGAAAAACTAACAGTGTGCTCGATTTTGCGAAAGATTCTCTTTTCCTGCACGAAGGTCCCCTTGCCTTGGAGTTTTACCAGCATCCCTTCTTTGCACAATTCTTCGATGGCCCGTCTGATGGTGATTCTGCTCACCTGATATTGGTCGATCAAATCCAGTTCCGTGGGGATTTTATGCCCCGCCACGTAGATGCCGTTCTTTATTTTTTCATAGATATCCTCTTTCACCTGTTCAAACAGGGGAGAGGTGCTTTCTTTATGTATATTCATCTGACGGGATTCCTTTCTTTTTGGCTGTTTCCATTACCTAGTAAAAGTATACTATAAAGATAATATCATGACAATACGTATTATGAAATCATTACATGTAATACCTATTAAAAGAAAGATTATATAAAAAGTTGTTCAGTATAGACAAAAAATATAGTAATTATGGACAATAAAAATGTTGTAGCTCACGAAATGATAGTGCAATCAAACATTATAATTGAATATAACGTTATATAATGATATAATCATTTTACAAACAAAACGAAGGAAGGAGGAAGAAGAAATGGAAGGAAATAGGATTGCTGATGAGGTGCTTGTTTCCACTGGTATCTACGATTCGGTATCGAAAGAGCCTTATGCCGGATATGTTGTGATCAAGGGAGATTCCATTTTGGAAGTGGGGAGAGGCCAAGTGCCGGACAAGTACAGGAAGCCTTCCATTCCCGTGCATGATTATGGCGATGCCACAATCTGTGCCGGTTTTGGGGATACTCACACATTTTTTACAGGATGCATTATCGACAACCTGGGAATTGACCTGACGGGGATAGAAGATCTGGAGCAGCTTGAAGTCGTGGTACGCAAAGAACTTTCGGCAAAGAAAGGTAAGGCGGTTTTCGGTAACCATCTAAGTCCCGCGCTGGCAGGACAGAGTCAGACGGAAGAGTGCTTAAATGCATGGAGCCCGGATGTACCAGTGGTGTTATTTATACCCGGCCACGGCACCTGTGCCATGAACCGAAAAGCACGGGAGGAATATGGATTCAGCCCGGAGGCATGTTATGCAGAAGCACTCTACAAGATCATGGGGATTTATTTAAATGACAGGGATTTCGTGGACGATCAGCTTGTAGAATACATGCATATGCTGAATGCGCGGGGCGTGACGTCAGTCAAGGAGATGGGGTTCGATGATTTCTATGGTTTTACGGATGTGTTGAAAGAATTTGATGACCAGAAGAAATTGACGCTTCGGATTTCCTTTATGTCGCAGCCCGTAGGCGCCCCAGCCAACATTGCTTATGGAAAGAAGATGCGGGAGAAGTTCCAGTCAGAGTTTGTCAGGTTCTCAGGATACAACCAGATGACGGACGGCTTGATCTTGGCAAAACAGGGACATTTGGCAGAACCCTATGAGGGTACGGCTACAGTATGTGAAAAGAAAATCGATTACGACACCATTGAGAAGGAAGTATTGTCAGCAGATGAGAACGGTTTTCGTTTCACACTCCATTCGGAGGGCGACGGCGCTTTTCGAAAGATTCTGGATATTTATGAGAAGTGCCGCAGAAATGAGGATGGAAGTCTGCTAAACCGACACGGTATCACTGACCTGGAACTGACGATGCCGGAGGATGAGGCCAGGATGGCCGCACTTCATGCCTTTGGCGAAATATATGCCCAGGTATATGCGCTTGATACATACGAAGGATACGTGGAAGCCTATAAAAAAGTCATAGGAAAGAGGCAGGCGCGATATCTGAATTACAGGTCTTTAGCAGAGCACGGCGTAAGATTATGCGGGGCAACGGATTTACCGCTTTTGTTTCCAAGTATTCCCGAGTCTATCTATTATGGCTGTGCCAATTACGGGATGGACAGACAGGAGAGGATTAATCCGGAAAACGGCCTGACTGTATCCGAGATGCTGGATGCCTGGACCATCAACAGCCAGTATGCGATGCAAAGAGAGGATATCCTGGGCACGCTGGAGGTGGGAAAGCGGGCGGATATCGTCATCTTTACCGGGGATTTGTTCCATACGCCTGTGGAGGATATTCTGGAAATAGAAGTGGAGAGAACCCTGGTAAACGGACAAGAAGTATATAAGAGAAGTGCATCGTAGAGCACTTTAGATAGGAGGAAAGAAATGGCAGAAACCGCAAAAGCTAAATTAACGGGCAAAATGCTCGGTGTACTGTTCATCTTTGGATTTGTCAATGCAATCATGTATACATTTCCCTATGTAAGGTATGTGTTTTATGAGCAGCAGATTATCGCGATGGGAATCACCAATACACAGTCGGGACAGCTCATGTCAATCTACTCATTGTGCATGATGGCAAGTATGATACCGGGAGGCATCCTGGCGGACAAATTTTCTACCAAGAAATGTCTGGTTTATTCGGTGCTTGCATCCTTTGTTGCCATCTGTATCTATGCCTTTACCATGACTTTTGCAGTGGCATGTTTTGTATGGTTTATGGTGGGCTTGTCAACAAACTTCGTCTTCTGGTGCGGTATTACCAAGGCGGTAGGTATGGTGGGAGACGCCGAGACACAGGGATCCTGTTACGGAATTTACTATGCGTCATCGGGTATTATTTCAGCTGTCCTAAACGCAATCTGTCTTTGGGCCAGCGGATTTTCAGAAGATCCAACCACCTCTTTCATGATCGCTATGTGGGTCATGGCGGGCGGCACACTTTTGGCGGCCCTTCTGGTAGTCGTTTTCTTTAAGGAAAAAGATGTGGAAGCGGCAGGCGAAGAGGATACCTTTCAGTTTAAATATGTGGGGGCTGTCTTGAAGAACCCCATGACATGGCTGATAGCCGTTATGGTTATGTGCGCATATGGACTCTACACCAGTGTATCGTACTTCTCCCCTTACCTGACAGATGTGCTGGGGATTCCCTTAGTGAATTCCACACTGTTAAATATTGTGAGAAGCAACCTGATGAACCTGTTGTGCCCGGTGGGCGGCTACATTATAGACCGGGTGTTTAAATCCGCAAACAAATGGTATATTACCGCCTTTGCCATTACCACGGCAATCTATGCAGGCGTAATGATTATGCCGGATACCGTAAGCCCGGGACTTGCAACCGTTGTGTCCTTACTGCCCAGTATGGTGGCGATGATGTTATACGGTGTGATCTGGTCAGGCTTAAGAGAGTGCAAATTCAAGGCGGCTTACTTCGGAACGGTCATCGGTATCGGCTCGATTCTGGGGTACACACCCGATTTCTTCTACTTTACTATCTTTGGAAAGTGGATGGATACTTACGGAAATGCAGCTTATAAGATGATCTTTGGTTTCTTAATGGCAACAGCAGTGCTTGGTATGATACTGGCAGTCATAATGAGGGTTCTCATTAGCAGAAATAAAATGAAAGTTGAGGAATAGAAGCGATGTATGTAGCAGATTTAGATATAGTGAAATTCGTAGATGAGATACAGAAAGAAAACGGCACAATTTCGGAAGTGTATTTTGTGGCTTGCGGCGGGTCTTTAATCGACCTTTATTCCAGCAATTATTTTGTAAACAGGGAGTCGGCTTCTATGATTGCCGATTGGATTCCCAGTAAGGAATTTGTGCTGACACCTCCCAAACGTCTGGGCAAAGGTTCTCTTGTCTTTATCTGTTCCCACGGCGGGAATACCAAGGAGACGGTGGAAGCTGCGGATGTGGCGGTAGAGGCGGGAGCCTTTGTGGTTTCTTATACCCATGACGACACCAGCAAATGTGCCAGTGATAAGTATCATGCAATCGTATATAAGTGGGAGCCGGAGACACCCCAGGAAGAGAAACCCATGTGCATTACATACGGGATTCTGAATGAGCTGATTCACCGCCAGGAGCCGGTGTATGCATTGTATGAGGGTATGAAGGAGGGGATTGTGAAATGTGATGCTATTATCCGTAAGGCGATGAAAACTTATCAGAATAAGGCGTGGAATTTTGCAGAGCATTATTATAAGGCGCCCTTCTTGTATATCATGTCTTCCGGAGCGGCTTATGCACAGGCATATGGGTTCGCAATCTGCTCCCTGCAGGAGATGCAGTGGATGGACTGCTGTTACTTAAATACAGCGGAATATTTCCACGGTCCCTTCGAGGTGACGGATGAAGAGCATCTCTATATCTTGATGATGTCCGTGGGCAAGACCAGGGAGATTGATCTTCGCGCAAAAGCATTTTTGGAGAAATATGCAAAGAAATATGAGATTATTGATGCGGCGGAATGCGGTCTGGAAGACATTGAGGAAAGTTGTGTGGACTATTTCAATGCAACACTGTTCTATGAGATGAGCGTATTATACAGAACCGCAATTCAGAACAAGACCGGACATCCGCTGGATATGAGAAGGTATATGGGTGTGGTGGAATATTAGTACGAGAGGAACAGGAAGGAGAGAGATTTCTTATGAAATATGATGTAAGTGTGGTTGGGTTTGGGGATAATGTGGTGGATATCTATACCCATATGAACCGCCAGTATCCGGGCGGAAACTGTGTGAATCTGGCAGTGTACGCGAAGATGTTCGGGGCGAAAAGATGCGCCTACATGGGATATTTTGGAACCGATGTGAATGCGGACCATGTGATTGAGACGCTTCGCAAAGAGAAGATTGAGATGGTGAAGTGCAAGAAGATTCCAGGTGAGAACGGCTATTCCAGATGTATGCTACAGGATGGAGACAGGGTATTTCTTGATTATAATGAGGGCGGAGTCAGAAGCCGTCATATCTATGAGCTGGATGAGTTTGATTTAGAGTATCTTGCCCAGTTTGACCTGGTGCATTCAGGCAACTACTGCTATATGGAGAGCCAGCTTCAAAAGATTAAAGATGCGGGTCTGCCTTTATCCTTTGATTTTTCGGATGATTCGGAGGATGCCTATTACGAGAAGATTGCGCCTCTTGTGACTTATGCGTTCTGTTCTTTCCCGGGAACCGAGGAGGAGACCATGGAGCATCTTAAGAAGGTGGCTTCCTATGGGCCTAAGATTGTATGCGCATCCAGAGGCGCAAAGGGATGTATGCTGTATGCAGGCGGCAGATTTTATACCCAGGAAGCGGTGCCCTTACAGGAAGTGGTTGATACCATGGGCGCAGGCGATTCTCTGATTACAACCTTTATGGTAGGCTATCTGGATGCGGTCAAAAAGGGTGTGGAGGAAGAGACTGCAATCCGCCAGAGCATAGAAAAAGCAGCAGAATTTGCTTCAAAGACATGCCAGATGGAAGGCGCTTTCGGTTATGGCAGGGAAATTCTGATGGAGAGTCTGAGAGCATAAACAGGTACACAGTGTAAAGGAAAGAGGCACAATGAAACAGGCATGGAAAGAATTAGATAAGAGAGTATATATCATGACATTTTCCATAATCATGCTGTTGGTGGCGCTTTTGGGACTGCGCCCGGATATCATGAAAGTTGGTATCGAGGGCGCGTACTCCCTGGTGGTGGGCAGATTTGGGTGGATGTATGTAGCAGCCAATGCAGGGTGCTTCCTATTATTCTTCTATCTGTGTTTTAGCAAATATGGCAGTATTAAGCTTGGAAAACCTCAGGATAAACCGAGGTTTTCCACTTTCAGCTGGGCGGCTATGATCTTTACATCGGGGGCCGGTTCCAGTACGGTAATCCTGGGATTTGCGGAGCCCATTTATTATCTGACGGACACGCCGTTTTCTATAGAACCTTTGTCTGAGGAAGCCTATGAGTATGCGCATATGTATGGACAGTTCCATTGGGGGCTCAGCGCATGGGCATTTTATGTACCGGCAATCGTGGCCATTTCTTATATGCTCTATATCCGCGAGAGCCGGGATGTGAAGTTATCAAACACCATGACGCCGCTTCTTGGAAAGAAGTTTAGGGACGGCTGGGCGGCCAAGATTCTGGATACGGTGGTGGCAGTGGGGATTGTAGCCTCTATCACCACCTCACTGGGGCTGGGGGTTCCGGTCATGTCCAGGCTGATCTCCGATCTGACCGGTATTGCGGATGGAAAAGGCATTCAGCTGTTTGTATTTACAGTCTGGTTTTTTATTTTTGGGTGGAGCGTGTTCCGGGGATTGGAGAATGGCATCCAGAAGCTGACCAACGTCAATATGAAGATTATCTTTGCTTTTCTTTTGGTTTTTCTCGCGGTGGTGCCGGCAGGAGAGATATTCGGTATGGAGTTAAACAGTATGGGGCTGTACCTGCAGAACCTTCCCCGGATGGTTTTCTATACGGACCCCTTCGGGGATAAGACCTTCGTTTCCGGCTGGACGATGTTCTACTGGGCGTGGTGGCTGATTTTTATACCGATTATGGGCATTTTTATTGCCAAGGTGTCAAGAGGAAGGACTCTGCGGCAGGTTCTGGTGGGACAGATGCTGTGGGGGACGCTGGGATGCTGCACGTTTCTGGCAATTCTTGGCGGATATTCCCTTTATCTGCAGAAAAACGGTATTGTGGATTTGGTATCCATCATTGCTGCAGAGGGAAATGAGGGCGCAGTGCTGGCGATTATGCATACACTGCCCTTTAGTAAGTTCTTTATCCTGGTTTTGGTGATTCTCTGCTTTGTGTTTCTGGCAACCACCATTGATTCTACGGCGCTGGTACTTGGTACTGCCACTTCCGAACGGCTGGACCCGGACAGGGATCCTCATCTGTATATTCGTTTCAGCTGGGCGGTGGCAATATTTGCGCTGTCGATTGCCTTGTCCTTTGTGGGCGGCTTGAAGCTGGTGCAGAGTTTTGCAATCGTGTTGGGATTCCCGCTGATTTTCATTGCGGTCCTGATCACGGTTTCCGTGTTAAAGGCCATCAGGCAGGATTATGGAGACAAGAGCAGGGAACAGATTATCGAAGAGACACAGTGTGCGCAGGAGGAATAAGGAAGAATATTTAAGATTGTGAAAGACAAAAATGCTGGGTATAATAATGAATATAAAAACTTGTCATAAGATGAATGCGAGGAGAGTGTAGGATTAAAACAGTGCAAAATTTGTATTGCAGATTTGAGTTAGGAGGACATTGTGAATAATGAATGACAGGCCTGTTTTAGATAGGAATTTAGATAGTAAAACATTTCGTGATTATTATTATTTGAAAGAGGAGTTAGTAAGTTTTTGCAGAGAAAATGGTATTCCTGTTTCGGGTGGAAAAATAGAAATAACAGATAGGATTGCGTATTTTCTTGAAACGGGAAAGGTATTGTCTGTTTCAACAAAGAGAAAAAAGGCAACGGTAATATCTGTCATTAGTGAAGATACGAAAATTGAAGCAGACTTTGTCTGTTCAGAAAAGCATAGATCTTTTTTTAGAGAACATATTGGAAATAGTTTTTCATTCAATGTAGCTTTTCAAAAGTGGTTAAAAAACAATACGGGCAAAACTTATAAAGAGGCAATTGCTGCTTATGATCAAATTCTTGAGGATAAGAAAAAAGGGAAAACGAAAATTGATAAGCAGTTCGAGTACGATACTTATATTCGTGATTTTTTTGCAGACAATGAAGGAAAATCTTTAGAGGAAGCAATTAAGTGTTGGAAGTACAAAAAACAATTACAAGGACATAATCGCTATGAAAGAACAGACCTTATAGCAATAGAATGACCACTTTCGGTTCGTTGGCAGATTGAAAACCAGCAGTTAAAGGAACAGGGAGAAGACATGGCGGAATTAACATCTATGATGAATATTGGTACGGAGATGGCAAGGAAGCTGGATTCCGTGGGGATTGGTTCGGCGGAGGAACTGGTCCGTTTGGGGGCGGAGCAGGCTTTTCTGAAAGTGAAAGAAAGGTATCCGAATGTCTGTCTGGTACATTTGTACGCACTGGAGGGCGCGGTATGCAATGTGGAGTTCAATAGTCTTTCGGAGGGCAGGAAAAGGGAACTGAAAGAGTTTAGTGATTTTTTGAGGAGTTGATGGCAGGAGGGAAAGTGGTCAGGACAGGAATTGACTTATTTATGTAAAATATAGTATAGTGTTGCTAAAGAAACTAAAAATTAAGTTAAATAAAGAAGAAAAGGAGACTTTTATGGGTAATTTACAATCCGGAGATATTTTAATCTTTGAGGCTGGAGACAACTAAACGCTGGCACAAGATTACGGATTACATTCTGGAATTAGCCTGTGCGGAATTGGACAAGTTGATCAATAAACTGATTCATGAGCAGGGACAAAAATCGATGGTGTGTTCTCAGTTGGTATATCAGATTTATCTGGACTGCGGGGAAGGTTATAAGATTCAGATACACAATGGACTGCTTCAGAAAGAGGATATGCTGTCGGAGCAGGTTTGTCTGGCAGAACTTGCGTCGAAAAGCGATGCCATATCTGCAGAAAACAATGTCATATCAGAAAAATTGGCGTCTGCAGAACTTCAGGAGCCGGATATGGAAGAGGTTTTCAAGGAACTTTATGAGGCTATGGAAGAAAGCGGACAAAGCCATTGCGAACTGTGTACATCGGATGAATTGGGCAGCCTTGCAGATCGGACAAAGAAGTTCCTTGACAGAATGGAGAAAATTTTGGAATATGCAGGTGTAGAATTACCAGTTTATGCGCTTTTTGTTGCACCCTGTGATTTGCTGCAGGCAGACAATCTGGACAAAATGGGAACGATTCAGATTACGAGAGACTGACAAAGAAGCAGAAATACCAAAGGAGCAGATACAATGTCTCAACAAGATACTCGGATTTTACATATTTATTATCTGGCAGAAATGATTCTTTTCTTATTTATAAAAGTGGCAGAGCAGGTGTGGAGAACACCCGGACAAGGAGATCCGGGTGTTCCGGGTTCTCCTTTGGCTATACTGCGGTATTGTACGATCATATGTAATTTCCTTATGATTTTATACCTGTATTTGTGTCATGGACGATATTTGGATTTCCGTGAAAATTTGATTCCCCTTGCTTTTACACTTACTTTGACAGCAGATTGTTTTATGTGTATTGTTGACGGGAAACGCATCTTGGGGTATTTATTTTTTACTTTGGTAGAGACGGTTTACATGTTTTATATGAGACCTGCATGGAAGAACATTTCTGTGCGTTTGCTTCTATATGTTATTATACTTCTGTTGCTTTGGCATGTTGGAATGCTGGATGTCGATAATGCATTGGCAATGGCAAATATGGTACAGCTTACGGTAAATCTGTTTTGCGCATGGATATGGCATACGAAAACAGGTGGCAGGGAAACGCTTCTGTTTGCATTAGGCATTACTTTTTTTGCTGGATGTGATTATGCTATTCTCATCCGCACTCTTGCGCAACGGCTGCTGTCAACGATTCATCCGGTTTATATAATTGCTGCCTTTATTGTCTGGACCTGCTATATTCCGGCCCAGGTACTCCTGCTTCGCAGTTATGTGGAAAAGCTGATAATATCAGATGTGAAGAAGTTAATTGCATAGACTTTACATCTTAGCTGTGATATACTTATACCGTAGCAGGAAAGTCCGCAGTATAGAAAGCAGGTGATGATATGCTGACTGGAGTGGAGGTTGCAAAAATTGCTATTGATGATTTCAAAAAGATTCAAGAATATATGCAGCTGGCAAGAGAAGAAGGAGCAGCAAAAACATATGCAAAATTAAAAGATGAATATTTGTCATTAAAGGCAATTTTGCAAGTTTGTGGTGTTAATCTTACAGATATTGATAAAATAAAAGAGTAAGCTGCAATTGTATCACACAACCCAAGGTGTAAAGGCTATTGAATCATGAAGGCTTTACACCTTTTTATAGTATTAGGAAATGATAAAAAGGAGAGCCAGCCTACAGGCAGGATGGATAGGAATATAAACCTGACACAAGGTGAAGGGAGGATATCACATGCAGTACCTTTTGGATGTTTTACAAGATGAAAAGGCAAACAAATACGCTGGCGGTATCTATCATAAAACGCAGATAGATTTGACGTATAATTCTAATCATATGGAGGGCAGTCGTCTGTCCTATGATCAGACAAGATATATTTTTGAAACCAATACGATTGGAGTGGAAAAGGAAGCCCTGAACGTGGATGATTTGATAGAGACCACGAATCATTTTCGGTGCATTGATATGATTATTGATGATGCAAAAGACATATTGTCCGAGAAATTTATTAAAAAACTGCATCTTGTTTTGAAAACAGGAACCAGTGATGCGCGAAAAGACTGGTTTGCGGTGGGGGATTATAAGACGGCGCCGAATGAAGTTGGCGGTATGAATACGACACTTCCGGAAGATGTTGCAGGTGAAATGGAAGTTTTATTATCGGAATATAATGCCAAAGGGCAAAAGACGCTGGAAGATATTTTGGAATTTCATGTTAAATTTGAGAAAATACATCCTTTTCAGGATGGTAATGGCCGTGTGGGTAGGCTGATTATGTTTAAAGAATGTTTAAAACACAGTATTGTCCCGTTTATTATTCAGGATGAACTGAAAATGTTTTATTATCGTGGGTTGAAAGAGTGGAACCATGAAAAAGGTTACCTGACAGACACCTGTCTGACGGCGCAGGATAAGTATAAAACATATCTGGATTATTTCAGGATTTCATATGAGCCATGACTTTAAAATACAGGTGATAAATACGTGAACTGTGGGAAACTATTTTGGAAGAAATCAATCTTTGACCGTTCCATGCTCGTTACGATTCTGGCCCTGGCGTGGCCTACTATGCTGGAACAGCTGATGCAGACGGCGGTGCAATATATTGATACAGCGATGGTGGGTTCTTTGGGAACGCAGGCTACGGCGGCGGTGGGTTCCACGGGAACCGTCAACTGGCTCATCGGCAGTACCATCTCTGCGGTGGGCGTGGGATTTCTATCCTATATAGCAAAAGCATATGGAGCCGACGATCAGGCCGCAGCCAAACGCGCAGCAGCGCAGGCGGTCTTATCCACATGTGTTCTGGGCATCCTTTTTACGGTACTGACGGTATCTTTAAGCGGTATGGTGCCGGTATGGATGCAGGTGGAACCAGGTATCCGCAAACTGGCGTCGCGGTATTTCCTGATTCTTTATCTGCCCATGCTGCCCAGGACTGCCAGTATTATTTTCGGCACCGTTCTGCGGGCGGCGGGAGATACCAAATCGCCTATGAAGATTGGTGTGCTGGTGAATCTGGTCAATGTGACGCTCAATTTCCTGATGATTTATCCCACCCGCAGTATGGAGTTGTTTTCCCTGCGGTTTACCATGTGGGGAGCGGGGCTTGGAGTGATCGGGGCGGCCATTGCCAGTGCTATTGCCTTTACCGTAGGGGGCATTTGTATTACCTGTGTGCTCTGGCGGCATAAGGGGATTTCTCCCAAGGGAGAGCGTTTTGCACCGGATATGCAGATTTTAAAACCCTGTATGCGGGTGGCGAGGCCCAATATGCTGCAGCGTTTCGGGACCTGTCTTGGCTATGTGGCATTTGCGGCTATGATCAATTCCCTGGGTGAGGTGTCCACGGCGGCCCATACCATTGCTAATACCGTGGAGTCGGCTTTCTATATTCCGGGATATGGAATGCAGACGGCGGCGGCCACACTGGCGGGCAATGCTTATGGGGCCAGGGATGAAAAGCGCATGAAAAGTCTTGCGGCTATGTTCATTCCGCTGGAGATTGCGTTGATGATTGGGTCGGGGGTAAGCCTGTTTCTTTCGGCGCCCTGGCTGATGGGGCTTTTTTCCAGGCAGACGGCGGTGATTTCCCTTGGGTCTACAGTGCTTCGGATGGTGGCTGTCTCGGAGCCTTTTTATGGTTTTTCTATTATTATCGAAGGACTCATGCTGGGAGTGGGCAAGACCAAAGAGCCTTTTGTGTACAATATTATCGGCATGTGGCTGGTGCGCATTGCCGGAACCTATCTTTGTACGCAGGTATTGGGACTCGGGCTGGTGTCGGCATGGGCCTGTATGATTGCGCATAATCTTTTGTTGTTTGGTTTGTATTTGATTTGTTACAAGAAGGGTGTGTGGAATCCCCTCCATTAGCTCTTTTCAAATGAAAGGAAACGAAATGATTTCATGGCTGACATTTTAATTGTAGAAGATGAAAAGAAAATGCAGGATATCATTGCCGAATATATGAGAAAGGGCGGACATACCTGCTTTACTGCAGACGATGGTATAGAGGCCTTACTAATATTAAAAAGCAATCCGATGGATTTGATGATATTGGATATTATGATGCCTCACATTGACGGTTTTACTATTTGTAAAATGGCACGGGAAATGAGCAACATGCCGATTATCATACTGACCGCTAAAAGTGATGAGGAAGATAAACTGAAAGGCTATGAATATGGCGCGGATGATTATATGACAAAACCGTTTAGCCCGAAAATCTTGCTTGCAAAAGCAAATGCCTTGCTGCGCCGTATTTCTGTAACACCCAAGGATACAATCAGTGCAGGAAAAATAACGATAAGTCCTGCCGCACATAAAGTGTTCTTAGACGGTACAGAAATTGCGCTGACCCATAAAGAATATGAGCTGTTGTATTTTTTTGTATCAAATCCCGGACAGGTTTTTTCACGGGAACAACTGCTAAACCGTATTTGGGGATATGACTTTGAGGGGAATACACGGACGGTTGATACACATATCAAAACACTGCGGCAAAAGCTGGGAAGCGAGGGGAAATCCATCGTAACGCTTATCCGTTCCGGGTATAAATTTGAGGTGGCAAAATGAAAGAACAATTTTCACTCCGTACGGTACGGAAGAAAATAATCATGATCTCAAAGATTGCAGGTATTGCTTTGATTGTTTCATACCTTGTTTCGACACGGTTACCTTTGGAGGAGGATGTTTCTTTTCTGCTGTGGATCATTTTTGTTATTTTACTGACCCTTATGATCGATTATTTGTTGGGGAGATTTATCTCGAATCCAATCGGCAAAATTTGTGAAATGGCGCACAGAGCAGCACGATTAGACTTCTCGCAGCCTTGCAGGGTGACATCAAAGGACGAATTTGGCGAGCTTGCAGATAATCTGAACAAAATGTCCGAAAATCTGCAGGATACGCTTGAAAAACTGGAAAAGGCAAATATCCGGCTTGAAAAAGATGTGCAGCAGGAAAGAAAACTGTTGCGGGAAAGAAAGGAATTAACAGACCGGCTTTCCCATGAAATGAAAACACCGATAGGCGTTATCCGTGCTTATGCGGAGGGAATGCAGGACGAGACAGATGAAGTGAAGAGACAGAAATACTCTGAAATCATCATTTCCGAAACAGAGAGAATGGGTATGCTGATTGAGACACTGTTAGATTTGTCTGCATTGGAAAACGGGGCTGTATCATTGATGCCGCAGCGGTTTGATTTCGTAGAATTTGTAGAAACCATAGCAGGGCGGTTATTGATAGATATGCCGGAAACCGATTTTGCATTACAGTACCAGCTTCCGGAGCATAAAGTTTTTGTTTATACGGACAAACAGCGGATGGAGCAGGTCTTGGACAATTTAATTGTCAATGCGAAAAAGAATGTATCTCCAGGGGGAATTTTACGATTATCATTAATCGAACAAGGCAATATGCTTTGTTTTTCCGTTTATAATCAGGGTGCTCCCATACCACCGGAAAAGCTGCCTAAAATATGGGAAAAGTTCTATCGTGATAAAAATGCAAAATATAATGGTTCGGGATTGGGCCTTGCCATTGTTGCACAGATTTTATCCATGCAGAATTTAGAATATGGAGCAGAAAATTTATCAGATGGTGTGAGGTTTTTCTTCTCCATTCCAATCATAAAATAGAAAATTCTTTCGAAACGGCTGTTCCTTCAGAAGCAAAAGGGAAGCCGTTTTTTTCACCTCAATTTCACAGAGACCACACTTCGATTTCACCACCTTTTTTTATTTTATAGGTAACTTAAATAATTGACAAGGAGGCATGGTATATGTTTTTAGGGGTACAGTGGTATTGGTGGTTGATCATTGCAGCAGTGTTGGTCATTTCCATCCCTTTCAAGATTCGGTTTATGAAATGGTGGAATAAACACTGTCAGGAAAAGAAGAACAACAGGCGTGGAGAGTGGGGTGATGACGAATGATTGAAATCAAAAGTCTAACCTTTTCTTACGGTAAAGGGAAACAAACGTTGCATGGCTTGAACTTTGCAGTGGCAGATGGGGAAATATTTGGCTTTCTTGGTCCAAACGGCTCGGGAAAATCCACCACGCAGAAAATTCTTACCGGAATTTTGAAAGGACATGGTGGTCAGGTGTCCCTGTTCGGACAGGATATTTCTATGGTACATACCAGGGATTTTTTGGAAAAAATAGGTGTTTTGTTTGAATTTCCCTATCTATATGCAAATTTAAGCGCTGTTGATAATCTGAAATATTTTTCCTCTTTTTATCCCGCAAAACAGTGCCGGGATATCGGGGAGATTTTAGATAAATTGGAATTCAAGAAGGATTTTTTGAAAAACCCCGTTTCATCATACTCAAAAGGTATGCGGCAGCGAGTCAGTATGGCAAGGGCGTTAATCAGCAGCCCTAAACTATTGTTTTTGGACGAGCCGACCAGCGGACTTGACCCTTCCGGTGCTGTTTTGTTCCGCAAGATTATAGAAGAAGAACGGAAGAAGGGGACAACGGTATTTCTAACCACACATAATATGCTGGATGCAGATTTATTATGCGACAGGGTAGCTTTTATTACAAATGGAAATATCGTTGCATTGGACACGCCAAAGAGATTAAAAGAGCAAAACAGCAGTCACCGTGTACGGATTGAATACCGGTATCAGGGCAGGCATGAAGAAAACATAATAGAAATCCCGGAATTAGAAAGAGGCATTCCTTTTAGGTATGATGAAATTATCAGTGTCCATTCAGAAGAACCAACTTTAGAGGATATGTTTATAAAGTATACGGGAAGGGGGTTGTGCTGATGAGGAATTATTTTTGCGCCCTATTCAAAAAAGACTGTCAAATGATGTTAGCGGGGAAATTTTTTCTTGTGGCTTTTGGTTCTCTCATTATTTATACGTTGTTTATTAATTGGGGCTACGTTCATTATATGAATGCCGAACTTTATAATGTATATCTGTATGACCCGCAGGGTACACAAAAGGAAGTGTCTAAGCTGATTTATCCGGTGGCTTCGTTAGAAGAATTGAATGCAGTTCTTTCCTCTGATGCAAATGGTGTAGGAATAGATGCCAGTTCCGGTACGCCGGGTGTTGTTTTATATTACGGAAGTGAAAAGAGTGATAACCACAGGGCCGATTATGCATTGTCACTGCTTCATCAGGAAAATGAGTACACTGCGTGGATTGTAGGCACAAATACACTGGAAGCAAAGCAGCGGAAAGAAATGTGCAGCGAATTATTATTTATAGAAATCATTGCGGTCGGCTTTTTGGGGATTGCCTCAGTATTATTGAAAGAAAAGCAAATGGGGGTTATCCGTATCCATGCAGTCCTGCCATGCAAAAAGGGATTGTTTATCATGGCGAAATTGACTGTTTTCCTGCTGTCCGATTTGATTTTTGCGGTATTGATGGTGGTATTAAATATAGGATTTCCCGATGCTGCCGCCATTTTACCTGCAGTATTGGTGCAGACTGCAATTTTGTCATTGATTATGGCGCTTACGGGATTTGGATGCACAATGATGCTAAAGGACTTCAGGCAGTTTTCTCTTGCCTATGTGATAATCGTCATTTTTGCCTCGGCACCCATATTTTTATCAGCAAATACTTCTGTAAAAATGGCGTGGATAGACGTACATCCTTTCTATCATGTATATATGGGGCTTAAAAATGCCTGCTTTGGAACACCTGTCGCTAATCCGGGTTACTATATCTGTTCTGTTTGTGGAATTACCATTCTGTTCCTGATTGTCCGGTCAGCATTTCACAGGGAAATGGGAAAGGAGGTCTGATTATGAGAGGTTTATTTTATCAGCTCAAAAGTGTATGGAAAGATAAATTTTGCATGATGTCTTTTCTTCTGCCGATTGTCGTCTCTTTAGCTTTGAGTCTTATTGGAGGAATTGACCTTTCTTCTGTGGCTGAATTCCATTTTGGTGTATTAGAGAATGACTTGTCTGATCAGGCGATTGTCTGGTTAGAACGCTATGGTTCTGTAGACATATACGAATCACAGGAGGAGTTAATTACTGCGATTAATGAACCTTCTACTTACATGATAGGAGTAAAAGCCGATGGCGGCGGCATTCGGACAATGGTATCCGGCGATGAACTGGATATATTCCGCCAAACGGCTGATACGCTTCCGGCATTATATATGGACAGAGAAAGCACAGGACAGAGAAGCATTACGGTTTTAGAGCGTCCGGATATGATGGCAGGGCTTCAAAACATATTTATTGCCATGACGCTGATTGTTGCTATGTTTATGGGATGTACTTTTAACGCCATGAACATAATATCTGAGAAGGAAAATGGTGTTGAGCTGGTCAATCAGATATTGCCGATGACACAGAGCGAGTATGTGATGCAAAAAATATTTGTAGGTTTTATAGGCGGATGCCTGTCTGCCGTTTTAACTGCCTGCTGCTATTTCCGGATTCCGGTTAAGAATGTACTTCTTATGCTGGTGCTGATTATTCTCTCCGCCTTTATAGCTGCTTTGATAGGTTTGTTTATCGGTAAATTTTCCGAAAGTCTTATGGTGGGTGTTGTTTATATTAAGATTATTATGATTATATTTATGGCAGTGCCGTTGGTATCCTATTTGCTGGGGATGGACGGTTTAATTTCGGTATTTTGCTATTTTGTACCGTCCAGTGCGTCCTTTGAAGGGATTATGAATTTGGCTGACAGCGCAGATTCGGCAATTGCAAAAGATATGGCTATTCTTACGGCACATTGTATCATTTGGTTTCTACTTTACCGATCAATTTCTAAATGGCAGAAAAAACATACGTAAAGATAGGAATTTTAATGATATAGATGATTATCAGAAATATATTTTAGGAAGAAAAATTGTAAAAACACGGGAATAAATTTCCGTGTTTTGCATTGTCAGGGGAAATGATGCAGAAATGATGCATAGTTTCAGTACAATTGACGCAGGTTCAGCAACCTGCGTCTCAAGAATTACTTCGTAATTCTTGCTGAAGTAATAAAGGATTACAGCATTAGAGGAATGGGATATAGGACGCAGGTTCAGCAACCTGCGTCTCAAGAATTACAGCATCACTGTTGCTATTAGTGGGATGTTTTGTACGGGAAACAGACCGACGGTTAGCAGTATCTGAGGATGACGATACTGCGCTTGCAGAATTTCAGGCGGAGCCTCTGGTGGTTATGGAGTCATGTTAAAGTGGGAAAGAGAGGATTCCGGGGCAGATTGGAGTCTCGGAGTACAACTGAGGACGGGGGATGTGGAAAGCATTGAAGGATTTTGGGAGACAGAAAGAGGAGGTGTTGTGATGAAGGAGACAGATAAATTCAGGTTGTGCATGATGGTTTTTGCAGTCTGCTGTCTGACCGTATGTACCATATTACAAATTCAGATTGCCATACAGGAAAAGCAATTACAGATGGGTGAATATATGCGGGAAAGGATAGAGGAGCTGGAAGGGGAGGTAGAAAATATAGCCTGTGCGGAGCATGAAAACGAGGCATTGTCCCAAAAAGCGAATCAGATTGCAAACGATGTACAACATTTTCTTAGACAATATAATATAGCAAACTATGAAGCGCTGAGCCGTCAAAAGGAGATGGATGCATTAAAATCTGAATATGATAAGCGGCTGTATCTGGACAGGATTTTTCTTCAACTGGGTGAGGAGAATGGAAGCGGCGGCTATATGGAGCGGTATTTTCAGATAGAAAAAGGCAGTCTGAAAGATTTTCTGAATGGATTACAGTGGGAGGAGGAACTGGGAGCCCATTTTTATGAGATGGAAAAATGGGGAGAGCTCCTGCCAGTGGGAGAGCGGGTCTGGAACCTTTATGCGCCAGACAGTTCCCCGGACAGTGTGCCCATTGGTGTCCTGCTTCAGAATCCTTTGATAGATTTTGGATACAAAGAGGCCAGGACAGGTATGAAACTGTTGGATATACAGGAAAGATATCCGGAAGCAGGGAAGGAAGATGAGAAGTTGGCGGATGGGAATTTCCTCTATCTGCAATATGCGGATGAGCGATATCGCTATTATTATGTAACGATTGATTATGGCAGCGGCTGTACGATGCTGTATGTGACACACAGATGAGGATTGGGTGAATGAAAAGATTAGAAGCAATAGTGTGGTTTATATTCTTGGCTGTCTGTGTGGCGGGATGTTTTATCAGCGGTAGAATCTGGAAAGAACAGAAGATCATGCTGGAAGATATGGACAAAATGATGGACATGAAGCACGAAACTGTATATAGAGCTAATATCGAGGACAGTGCCTGGCTGGATTATAGTCCTAACATGGTTGATGAGATATTAGAAGAAGCGGAAATAAGGTTGGACAATTTGGAGAAGGAGGCTGATACTCTTGGCCTGAAATGCCATCTGTATGGCTTTATAGAGATGCAAGGTAATACGCAGGAATCCTCGAACGAGGTCTGGCAGAAATATTTTCATATCAGGCAGGGAGAGCTGGCAAGAATCGAGGGGATAGAAGACTTGTCAAACTGTGAGACGTTTGGATTTCTAAACAATACCTTCAGCGGAGTGACCTTTGATTTGTATGACGGGATTGCGGTTCAATACAAAAATGGAACCACAGGGCAGATAGAAGAGTATGGTCTGCCGATGGCGGTTATTGTTACAGGAGAGGAATCGGGGCTTGGATTTATGGATGCCAGGGCAGGCATGAACTTTGCACAGGTCGTGGAAAATGCCTATGAGGAAGAAATCAAACAAGGATTTATGTACTTTTCCGGTGATAAATTTTACTACATACAGTATACGGGTGAGCTGTTCCATTATTCCTTTGTTTCCGGAAATCCGGATGGAAGCGGGTCGAAACTGATAGTCACGAAGCTGGCGGAAGAGATGCCGCAGATGGGTAATACCTTTGAGGAAGAGGAATGGAAGTTACGCCTCTTAAGGAATATATAAATAGGGAGAAAGCGGAAAACCAGAGGGAGGCTGCAAAGTTTGGCGCCCACCATGAAATGCGGGTGGATTATCATGTGTTTGACTTCAACGATGATGGAACAGAAGACTACCTGTTGTGCATGGATGGAATTGCTTATAGTGGAAGGGCCGGGTATGAATTTCAGGAAGCGGAATAATTGGAAAATAAAAAGCACCTATAAAATAGGTGCCCCTTGCAAACATAGTAAGTTTGCTCTGTAAAACTAATAAGTCCCTTGCCGAAAAATATTATCGACTCAATAATTATGTTTTTAATATACTATAGGCTATTCATGGTTGTCAAGAAGTTGCAAGTATTTTTCTTAACTTATTCATTATTTTTTCATAAGTAAAATTGTTCAATTTTCCAACCCTGTTTCCAATTCTGGATTTGTCAATGGTGGTTATATCTGCTACTTTTACTTTAGAAGGGTTTTTATCAAGCCCGTGTCTGTCAACAGATTCAAAATTTGAATTAAAGATTCTATGATGGACATTGGAATCAAATTTTTCGGCGCTTTTAAAATCTGTTATTGGTAAAACAATAACTGTATCACTGAATAAATTGCCTTTATTATTTTGAATTACTAAACCAAGATGCAAATCTTTAAATTCTTTACCTACAGTTGATCCGTAATCTATAACATATACATATTGCTGTAATATAGTTATAGGATGATGCCCGTGGATGTTTCTTCTTTTGGCATTTGTGTCTGACATATTATCATAAATACGTTGACGATGTATCCATTCGCTTACTTCTTTACTTTTCTGACGGTTTTCTGGATTGATATCATAGTAGTAAATATCAAGGTTTCTTTTAATTTCATCCATAAGTATCCCCCGACTTTGTTATTATATTTATCCATTATAAACCAATAATCGACAAAAATCTATAAGAAAAGTTTTTGTAGTTTTGTTTTGCCCTGCTATAAATCCGTTTTCGGTAAGAGAAAATATAAGCATGGGTATACGGAAAAATGCGCATCAGATAATTGTTGGGCTGCATATGGTATTATATGATTAAATGGCGGGCAGGGTTTTAGATAAGAAACTATATAAAACTGGATAAAATTCTGTAACCTATAGGCAGTCTCGATTGTACTATTAGTGAAAGGCTTTCAAATAACTGAAAAGAGGAGTACTCATGAGACAATCAGTGCAGGAACTGTTTGAAAAATATCAGGACAACCTCTACATAATCGCTTTTAACGTCTGCAAAAGCGTAGAAGACGCAAAGGATGTTGTGCAGGATACTTTCATTCAGTACTATATGGCAAAAAAGGAATTTGATAACGAGCAGCATATTCGCGCATGGCTGATTCGAGTGGCAATTAATAAAGCAAAGAATGTAAACGGTACTTTTTGGAGAAAAAATAAAATGTCTCTGGAAGATTATATGGAGACGCTGGAATTTGAAACCCCAGAATCGGAAGAGCTGTTTGAAACAGTCATGCAGCTTCCGGAAAAGTATCGGATTGTCATTCATCTGTTTTATTATGAAGAATATACCGTACATGAGATTGCGGGTATTCTGAAATTGTCGGTGAGTAATGTGAAGGTGAGGCTGTCGCGGGGACGTTCACTGCTCAAAGAAAAATTGCAGGAGGAGTGGGATTATGACGAATAGAGAAAAATATAAACAGGCCTTTTCGGTACTGCGTTCCTCCTGTGATATGACCTTGGAGGTGGAAAAGATGGCGATTCTTAGTAAAAAAGCAAAAATCAGGGCAACAGCGGCGGCAATTATCACAATCTGTCTGGTGATAACAGGAGGAAGCAGTGTTGTATACGCGGCGGACGTGGGCGGTATACAGAGGATGATTCAGCTTTGGATTGAGGGAGACAAGACGGATGTGTCCTTCACTTATGATGAGAACGGAACCTATGATATGGCCTATGAGACAAAAGACGGGGAAATCGAGCAATTGCATGGGGGCGGCGTTGCCATCGAGGATGATGGAACGGAACGTCCGTTGACAGAGGAGGAATTGCTGGAAGATTTAAAGAGACCGACGGTGCGGTATGAAGAGGACGGCACAGTCTGGGTGTATTATTATGATCAGAAGATTGAGATAACAGACCGGTTTCAAGACGGTGTATGCTATGTGAAAGTCTCGAATGGGGAGGAGACTTTGTATATGACGATTCTGTATCAGGATGGCTGGTGCAGCAGTCCCCATAAGTATGAGCCGGCGGATTCTCTGCGGGTTAAAACCCGCCAGCCTGATTAGGCCTTAGCGATGATATAGTTTTCGTTCTGTTGAGAAGTATCCCAGATTAGTCTTTGATAGACTTTACCCATCTGCATGGCAGTGGGAATCTGGGATACTAATTCTTTTTCCACATGAAGTATGTCAAATGTTCCATCTTGAAGATAATGCCTATGAAATCTTCTACATAATCCCAAGTCTGATCATCGGCCAAATATAATATCATATTGATGTTCTATACCATTTCTACAAGTAACAACAAATTGCAGCCAAAAAGAAAAAAGAGCAATAAATAATAATTTTATTGACAATAGTCTTGATAAAAGTACGTGTAAAGACTATAATAGGGATTATTATGATGAAGGAGGAATAACTATGCCTACGGATGAACAGAAATTATGGGGAGTATGGGGACAGGCAAACGAAATATACAGCTCTTGGGCAGCTTCAAAAGGTATCAATTATTATTTGCTGTTTGTTCTGTATGCTTTGGAAGGGCAAAAGGCGATGACGCAGAAAAAAATTTGTATTTGTACCGGATTAACAAAGCAGACGGTCAATAGCGTAATCCGCACTTTAAAAGAAGACGGATATATTGAACTTGCTTCCGGATGTGAGGATCGCCGGGAAAAGCAGATTATATTAACTGAGAAGGGGATTGCCTATTCCGGTGAACTCATAGCATCTTTGCGGGAAATGGAACATCGTGTACTCCAGATTATGGGAAATGACAGAGCGCAGCAAATGTTGGACGATATTGCATTGTATAATACGCTGCTTGAGAAAGAAATGGAGAAAGAAGTTTAAAAGAACCATATTTGATTTATATTGTGTTTGAAAAGGTATCAAGGTAATTGCTTTGATGCTTTTTTTTATGGGATTATTTGTGCAGTGCTGTAAAAATAATTTTTTTCTTGACATTTAGTATATATACGGACCATTATGAATATAGTACATGTACGGACTAAAATTTAGGTGAAATACCATGATAAGAACTATCGTTTCTTATCTGCTGTTTATGAGGGAATGGAAGACGAGGTTCGTAGTGCTTTTTGAGATGGCGGGAAGGAGTAGTAAAATAAATGCGTGATGTAAAAACTTTTTTTAAATATGTGATACCTTCTGTATTGTCCTTTGCACTGTCAGGGGTTTACACGATTGTAGATGGATTTTTTGTGGGAAACAGTATCGGTGACTTAGGGCTTTCTGCCGTAAATATCGCTTATCCGATTGTGGCGGTTATTCAGGCGTTGGGAACCGGAATAGGCATGGGAGGCGCAATTTATTATTCAATAAACAAGGCGGAAAAAAAGGATACCGAGGCGAAAGAGTTTACAGCGGGTGCGCTATGGCTTCTGGTTATTTCGAGCGTTGTCCTGACAATTTCAATTTTTCTTCTGAACAGCCCTCTTTTAAGGTTGTTAGGAGCAAGCGGGCAGCTTCTTTCTTTAGGAGAGGAATATATTGCTGTAATTGCTGTTGGAGCAGCTTTACAGGTAATCGGTACAGGGCTGGTTCCTTTTATCCGTAATCATGGCGGTTCTTTTTATGCAATGGTTTCCATGATTGCAGGATTTGTCACGAATATCATTCTGGATTATGTGTTTGTATGGGTATTGGAACAGGGCGTCTCTGGTGCAGCATGGGCTACCATTATCGGGCAGGGTGTTACGATGCTGATTGCACTTGTCTATTTATTGGGGAAAAAGCAGTTTACGCTCAGTATTCCTTTATCAAAAATGGGAATGGTGTCAGCGTCCATTATTAAAATCGGGATTGCGCCTTTTGGACTTGCCATGTCACCTAATATATCTTTGATTATTATTAACCGTTTTTCTGTTTCCTATGGTGGAGAGCCTGCAATTGCCACTTATGCGTGTATTGCATATGTCATCTGTATCATATACCTGATTTTGCAGGGGGGGGCGGAGATGGAGGCCAGCCGTTGATCAGCCAGTGCTACGGTGAAAAAAACTGGAATGATCTGAAGTTTGTACGGAAATTGGCATATGGATTTGCTTTTGCTTTATCTGTCATTGGCTGCATCATTATGTATGTGACGAGGGGAAGTCTGGGAGTATTGTTTGGGGCATCGAGAGAAGTAAATACAGAGATTGCAAGGATTATGCCTGTTTTTCTGGTTTCCGTACCTTTTGTTGCGATTTTGCGAATTACAACAGCGAGTTTTTATGCAACGGAAAAAAGCACTTTTTCCTATATCCTGACTTTTATCGAGCCGCTGTTTATGTTGGTGCTGATGCTTATTTTACCGCCTCTTTTCGGTGGGCAGATTATGATTTGGTGGAGTACGGTTTTTGCAAGAATTTTGTCTGCTGTTTTAGCTTTACTTTTAAAACAGCGTGTGGATAAGCAGGAAATGTCTTTGTAAAAGAACAGTGTTTTAATGCAGAGGAAGGATGGAGTAAAGATGTCAGACAATGTTTTAACATCATTTTTAGGAAATTTTGACCAGTATCCTTTTTGTGTGAAGATAGGTCAAGATGAATATAAAATCGGAGAAGGCGAACCGAGATTTGTTGTGAATTTTAAAAAGCAGATTTCCATGCACTCACTCATTACAAGTACTTCTCTTGCACTTGGTGAAGCATATATGAATGGCGATCTGGAAGTCGAAGGGGATTTATATCATGCGCTAAACCATTTTATGGGGCAGATGGGTAAGTTTTCTACTGACGAAAAAGCGCTGAAAAAATTGATATTTACATCTAAGAGCAGGAAAAATCAGCAGAAAGAGGTACAGAGCCATTATGACATTGGCAATGATTTTTATAAACTCTGGCTGGATGATACAATGAACTATTCCTGCGGCTATTTTCAACATGAGAATGACACACTAAAGCAGGCGCAGGAGGGAAAGGTAGATTATATTTTGAGAAAGCTCAATCTGGAAAATGGTATGCATCTGCTTGACATTGGCTGTGGATGGGGATTTCTTTTGATAGAAGCTGCTAAAAAATACGGTGTACATGGCTTGGGAATTACATTAAGCAACGAGCAGTATAAGGAGTTCCAGCACAGAATAAAAGAAGAACATCTGGAACATCTTCTTGAAGTTAAACTGATGGATTACCGGGAACTGCTAAGATATGGACAGCCTTTTGACCGGGTAGTAAGCGTTGGGATGGTGGAACACGTTGGGAGAGGAAAGTACGGAGAATTTATGGGATGTGTGAAGTCTGTATTGAAGCCGGGAGGTATCTTTTTACTTCATTTCATTAGTGCCTTAAAAGAGAATCCGGGGGATGCGTGGATAAAGAAATATATCTTCCCCGGAGGGGTTGTTCCGAGTCTGCGTGAAATTTTGCAGATAGCAGGAGATATGAGATTTTACACCATTGGGGTAGAAAGCCTTCGCAGGCATTACAACAAGACGCTGTTATGTTGGAATAAAAACTTTCAGGAACACCGTAGGGAAGTTGTGGAAATGTTTGATGAGCGATTTGCAAGAATGTGGGAATTATTCTTATGCTCCTGTGCAGCAACATTTATGAATGGAATTATTGATCTTCATCAGATTATTTTTACCAGTGATGTAAATAATGAACTTCCAATGACAAAATGGTATTAGAAATTCTGACAGCAGTCTTTCAAAATATATCCATTTTGTAAATATGGAAGCGGATTACTATTAGGATGCAATACGAAATGTTAGGATTTTAATAGGGAAATATGTAGAGGAGGAAACAGTTTCATGCAATATTCATTAACACAGTGGCTGCTGTTTTTCTTTCTGTATTGCTTTCTAGGGTGGATTTGGGAATGTTTGTATGTTTCAGCACACGAGAAAAAGTGGATAAACCGGGGATTTTTATATGGTCCGCTCATTCCGATTTATGGGTTTGGTGCAATTATTGTTTTTTTGATTACCTTATCGGTAAGGGACAGCATACCCAAGATTTTTATCGTCGGAGTATCGTGTTCAACTGCTTTGGAATATGGTACAGGAGTGGTTATGCAGAAGCTATTTCATAGGAGGTATTGGGATTATAATAGGAAGCGTTTTAATTTGAATGGGTATGTCTGTCCATTTTGCTCTTTGGGATGGGGACTGTTTTCTGTGGTGCAAATCAAAGTTTTACACCCGTTCTTTGAGAGCGCTATATTGGAAATACCCACTGTTGCTGCCAGTTTTTTAAGCATGATATTTGTCGCCATATATGCCGCAGATACAGCACTATCCGTCCAGTCTGCCTTGTGCTTGCAGAAAAACTTAAAATAAATCAGATAGGTGTTATTCATAAATTAACAGAGGATATGCAGTGGACGCTGTAGAATTATTGGAAAGCTATTCTTATATAAGTCATTATGTTCCGGTGATTGGATGAACAGACGATATCCTTGCGACCTGGCATTTACAGGAGTGCGGCGCCACGGCACTTTACCGCAAAGCCGTATTGTGCTCCGAAGATTCCCGTATTATAATTGAAATATTCATAATACTATGGCATTTACTATATCACTACAAAGGAGCAAATCATGTTAAAGGAATCTGAGTGCAGGCAGCAGATCTGTGAAATTGGATGGAGAATGTATGAGCGCCGCATGGTGTCGGCTAACGATGGCAACATATCGGTGCGTCTGGGAGAAAATGAGATTCTATGTACTCCCACAGGCGTATCCAAGGGCTTTATGAAACCGGAGCAGATGTGTAAGGTAGACCTTTGCGGCAATGTGATTGGAAATGATTCGGGCAGCAGGCCTTCTTCCGAGATGAAGATGCACCTGCGGGTCTATCAGAAACGTCCCGATGTGGGGGCAGTGGTACATGCTCATCCCGTTTTTGCTACCAGTTTTGCCGTCATGGGCAGGGGATTAGAAGAACCCATCATGCCGGAGGTGATCGTGAATTTTGGAAAAGTGCCGCTGGCACCTTATGGGACGCCCTCCACGGTGGAGATTCCGGACTCCATCGAGCCCTATCTTACAGATTATGAGGCGGTCCTTTTGGAAAGTCACGGAGCTCTGACCTGGGCGGGGGATTTGCTTTCCGCTTATATGAAAATGGAGTCTGTGGAGTTCTATGCGGAACTTCTCTATCGTACAACACAGTTGGGAGGGCCGAGACTGTTAAGTTCCGAGCGGCTTGAAAAACTGTATGAGCTGACCGGACGAAGGGCGGATGGAAGAGAATAAGCATTCAAGACAGACGGAGACTGAACAGGTTTTTCAGCCTCCGTCTGTTAAATATTTAGCATATGTCCATGCCTTACAACATGGACTCTATTTTTTCTATGGCGATGCGGATGTAGTCACTCATGGGAGCATCCTTGCAGCCGGCGACAAAGTGGTTACAGCGGTTTACCGGAATCAGAATCTTGAAGGCTTTGCTTGCGCCGATGGCAGCAGCGATAGCGGGAGTGATTTCCCCCAAAAGGGCGTTGGCGAATACGATACCGATAGGCCCCACGATCAGATCGGAATCGGCCGCATTGACCATGACCGCATTGTCTCCGGTGGCTCCATGGTCGGCGCCTGCCTTGAGCATGGCGGAGGTGGCGATGCTGTTGGTGCCGATGGCATACAGTTCCAGTTCAGGATGCTTTTTCTTGATTTGTTCGATGATAGATTTTCCAATACGGCCGCCCTGGCCGTCGATGATTGTGATTTTCAATTTTTACCTCATTTCTGCACTGCTTTTAGTGCATAGCAAGTCTCCTGTTTGGATGCTAACCATAATATATATTACTATATCCTATTTCTGACGGCTCTTCAATCATCTAAATTTAGTATTTTATATCGGTCCAGGTGTTATACTGGCGTGGTACGAAAAGTGACATGCGGCATGAAAAATACTTGTATTGGGAATGTATCTTGAAATTCCAATAGTTTTGTAATAAAATTATTAAAGTTAGATTCAGCTTTTCACTTTATTATAACGAAAGGAAAACGGGTAATTATCATGAAAAACTGTCAGAACAAATGGGTGCGTGCCGCAATCCCGGCATTGCTCCTGCATTTCAGCATCGGTACTGTGTACTGCTGGTCTATTTTCAGTCAGGAGATCGCTGACTACATAGGATTTTCCAAGGCAGCCACGGAGTGGGCGTTCAGCTTCGCTATCTTTTTCTTAGGTATGTCTGCGGCTTTCTTAGGAAATGTGGTGGAAAAGGATATCCACAAATCATCCCTGATCGCAACGATCACATTTTCTTTAGGTATGGCGGGCACCGGATTCTTTATTTATTATGGCGGCAGTCATAAGGGCAGTGTTTTAGCACTGATCGGTATTTACATCTGCTATGGTTTTATTATGGGTGTGGGTCTTGGCACCGGATATTTGTCTCCCGTCAAGACGCTGATGCTTTGGTTCGAGGATAAGAAAGGTCTTGCGACCGGTCTTGCGGTGGCAGGATTCGGCGGCGCAAAGGCAATTGCAAGCCCTATCATGCAGGCACTTCTTGCCAATCTGGGCGAGGGCGGTATTTACAAGATGTTCTTTATCCTGGCAGGCGTTTATTTTGTTATGATGTTTGTGGGTCACTTACTCCTGGCGAAGCCGGCGGGATGGCATGAGCCCCAGAAGAAGGATAAGGGACAGGGTATCATGGCGACCATCAAGACCCGTCCGATCACCAACTATATTGGTATCTGGCTTATGTTCTACATCAACATCACCTGCGGCCTGGCATTGATATCTCAGGAGAAGATGATTGTGAAATGTATCGGCCTTGCAGGCGTGGTGGGTGTGATCTCCACCGTATCTGCTGTCTTTAATGCGGGCGGCCGTTTGGGATTCTCCGCATGGGCAGATCATATGAAGGATAGAAATACGATTTACAAATTGATCTTTGTTCTTTCCATTGTATTTACCGGTGCAGTAATGCTTACTGGCGGTATTAAAAATGGCGAGGGCAATATGTTCTTAGTTGTTTTAGTATTGGCGTTGATCTTTATGGTAAATGCCGGATACGGCGGCGGCTTCTCTAATGTGCCTACCCTGCTTTCCGATCATTATGGTATGGGCAGCATCAGTGCGATTCATGGTATCACGCTTTCGGCATGGGCGTTTGCAGGTCTTACAGGTAACCAGATTGCAACGCTGATTGTGAGCAATACAGGAAACTTTATCAAAGACAGCCACGGTAATGAGATCAATCCCATAGGATATCAGAATGTGTTGTATTTCACTATAGTGCTTTATATCATAGCATTGCTGATCAGTCTGTTTATGGTGAAACCGTATAAAGAAGAGAAATAAAAGAAATAAAATATAGCGCAACAAAAACCCCGAAGGTGTTAGCCTTCGGGGTTTTCGCTGTGTAAAAGGGGAATTCTTCGGAATTGCTATTACCGACTTGACTTCCGCAATCAAGTCTAAAATAACTATAATGTTTTTTAAAATGACAGTCTATAATTATATTGCAGAAGAATAACACTATATTAGCGAACTATGTCGAAAACTGTCGAAAACATTGAAAGTTCTTTCACAGAAATAAAATCATTTTGCTGTCCTATTTACATATCCAGAAAAGCTCTCTGGTTCTGCAGTTCTTCCGGTATGGGCGTACCCGTGTTGTTCAGCTTCTGGAACAGGTTGTTGTAGTGATGTATCTTCTGACTGAGTTTGATGTCATAGCGGTCCATCATCTCCTTATACAGCGGGTTCGCTTTCAGCCTATTACGGATATCCTTGGCGAACGGACAGTAGGTGAAGAGAATCGTACGGGATACTTTGTTTAAGCGGGGAGAGCCGGCCCCTTCATAGAGCACCCAGGCTTCATAATCCCTGATAAACATCTCTTTGAAGCTGTTCTTTGCTTTCTGCATACTGAGTTTGATCTTATCTTTGGCATCCGCGGACAAATCTCGGTTCTTCTTGTAGAACTGAATATAATCGAAGTATTCGCTGGTGAGGGATGCTTCGGAGACATCGTTCCAGCGGGCGCCCTGGACACGCTTGCACATTTCCCAACGGAAATCGCCGGTCAGGCGGACTAAAATGTTGGTCAGGTCTTCCATTTGGAAGATGGATACCATCATACGTGCGGGTGTAGTACGTTTACGTCCCTCGATTTCCTGCCATGCGACACCACGGATACCCACATTGGGCATCAGAATCAGATCGGGCAATACCTCTACGCTGACGGATTCTTTACCGATACCCACGTCCGGATTGGTATAGATGATTTCGCGGTAGTATGCGCTGAAGTCAAAGGAGCGTATCATCTTGAAAGCTTCTTCTACCTTCTCAACAGACACAAGGGAGACATCCAGGTCTTTTAAGATATTGTGCTCTGAAAAGATGGGGCAGAAATTGACGATACGGCCGAAGGTAATCTTGTTGACTGTGGGGAACATATTGTTTAGTTCGAAGAGAACCATCTTCTCCCTGTCGTTCTGCATGGCTGCTTCTTCGGCGGCGGTAATCTTGCCGGTCACCTTCTGCTCATGCAAATAAGCGATGTAGTCGGAGTCAAACTCGTTTCTGCTGGGTACTTTTTCGCCGTTATAGATGGCTTTAAGCCACTCATAGACGGTGTAGACCTTTCGCTTCGGGTCTGTGGGAATCCGGTCCACCAGTGAGTACAGGTAAGAAGCGTTCTCTAAGCCGGCCAGGTTCTCGTCCACATAGCCGAAGTTAAAGAACATCTTGACAACCTTAGGAATGTCATTGTCTTTCAAGCTCTTTATGAAAGCTGCCTCATAAATCTGATAGAACAGTTTGGTGATGGTAAGACGCAGCTTTCTGGCAGCATCGTCAGAACCGTTCTTGTCGGACATCTTGGCGAACTTATCCACTGCGGCCCGGAATGCGGAAGCGGTTTCGCCGCTGACTCCGGAATAGACGAGGATTGTGTTCATGGAACCTGTAACATCAGGCGCTTCGTCAGTCTTAGAGCTGCTGCTTTCTTCTGCCGCGCTTCCCGCCTTGCTGAGTTTTTCACGATATTCAGCCACCCGCTGGCGGTACATGTCCTTGTCGATGGAGGGCTGGCTTTCTAACTGAATCATCATGGTGCTCAGTGCAGCAATCAGTGTAGTCGAATCATCCGCATTGGGCCCCAGTTTATAGAGGATGCCTGCATACAGGTCAAAGAAATCCAAATGGTTTTCGTTCATCAACAGATTGGTGATTTCCGCTTTGTAATCGTGCAGAACACGGCAGACGGAAATGACCTGGAAAATATCCTGGTCTGCCTTTAAGATCAGACCGGTCAAAAAGTCAGGGTCATGGTTCTTGGCGGATTTTCCCGTTACCATTGCGCGCAGCTGCGTATAATAGCCGTCAAGCCATCTGTCCACATCTTCTTCCAAGACCAGTTGAGTCAATGTCTCCATAGCCGGAAGTTCTCTGGCTGCAAAACCATGTTTCGTACAAAAAGACTTATAGTCTTCATAACTGCTCATTAAATAATGGTAGAAATTGCTACAGTCAAAATGACTCAGTTCGTACTGATCAAGAATTTCGTGAAGCTGTCTGAACAAAGATGTGACAATGAAGTTAGCCATTTCAGGATTGCTGCGTATAAAAGCTGACAGCTGTGTCGCAGAACATGGATAGGAGGCAAATGATGTAGCTTCTTCCGTTTGATAAGAAATAAAATAAGAGCCGTAAAAAAGCTCGCAGACACCCACCACATCCCCTTTACCTAAATAGAATTCGCCCCCAGGATAGGAAGCATGTACACTTCCCTTCGCGATTACATGTAAGGCGGTAAGATTCTGACCACTCTGAATCAATTGTGTTCCCGCCGGAAATTCCTTAACAGCCATGACAATATATCCCCTTTCAATATTTTACGCTCCCAGGTAATTGTGAAACTGTGTTTACAAAAGTTTCCGTTGTACAAAATAGACAATCACCGTAGGGCACGCTTGCGCTGCACTGTCGCTTTAGGCGGTGCATAAGATGCCAGAATACGGCATCTAAACACCGGCGGCGACAAAGCACCCTACTTGCGATATGTCTATTTTGCACAACTGCTTTCCTGAAAGAATGCGTTTCGCAATTACCTATTGATTGCTGATACCGAGCCTGCGAAACAGCGCTTGAGTAGTTAGTTCTGGAGTAAGTTCCTATGGAACTTACTCCAAGGAACTTACTACTATTATATGACCATAGAAAAATAATTACAAGAAATAGAAAAGCCGGAAAAAGATTTTAGCAATGTGCACAAGAAGAATAAAAGTATTTTGTGCTGTACTTTTAAAAAAATTGTGCTAGAATGAAAATGACAATCTTGTCGAAAAAATAGAATACAAAGAAATTGGATTTTATGGTCCCCCATGGGGACAAAGTATTTTAGGAGATTTTAGGAAGAAAGGCAGTAAAAAGAGATGGAAAGAAGAACAGAACAGGAGGATATTGCTTACAGACAGCAAATCGTCAATGAATATAAACCGGATGTGGAGAAGCTGGTGCGCTATCTGCCCTGGCTGGAGAGCAAGATGGGTACGAGTGTACAGCAGACTTATTCAGCATCTGGGATTGCAGAACATTCCGTAGCGTTTCCGGTGTACGACAGTACCGTGATGAATTTTGTCAAAGAAGCGCAGAGAACACGGTTGATGGATAGAAATTACATGTACGTTTATTCTCGTTACAGAATCCGCACAGTACAGGATGAGATCAGGGCCATTGAACGGGCCAGCATAAAGGAAATGGATGTCTTAAAGGCGATTCTGTCCAAATATGTGATGGGCGGCATGACAAAAGGACGGATGTGGTCTGAGGCAGTGGAGAGCGGCATCTTTCTATATGCAGTCAAGAAGATGAAGGCCAATCTGGATTTCTGGGACAGACCGGTAAAGACTCAATAAGTCAATATAAATATTTTTAGGAGAAAGCAGATTCATGGGAGAGAAATCAGTACAGAAAAAGAAATATATTCTGGAAACAGCAAGAAAAGTTTTTGTGGAGAAGGGGTTTAAGAGTGTGACCATGAAGGATATCGTGGAAGCCTGCGAGATCAGCCGGGGCGGCCTGTATCTTTATTTTGACAGCACAGAACAGATTCTGATGGAAGTGCTGCAGATGGAAGCCAATGAGACGGATGATGTCTTTACGGAAAAAATTACCCAAGGGGATACGGCGGCGGATATCCTGACGCTTTTCTTAAAAGAGCAGAAGAAGGAACTTTTACAGAAGAATAATTTGACCGTTGCGGTCTACGAATATTTTTTTGCCCATAAATCGACCGATAAGAACAACATGCTGCGCAGGCAGTTTGACGCAGGTGTCAGGGTGATTGAGAAGCTGATTGGGGCGGGAATCGCCAGCGGCGAGTTTTATTGCGAGGATCCCAAGGGGGCCGCGGCCAACATTATGTATGTACTGGAGGGCATGAAGATTGACGCCCAGACTTTTGGCATCACGGAGAAAATGGTGGATGCCCAGCTTTTATATATTATGCAGGGGCTGATCATAGACGACTGATGAGCGGACGGATAAGCGGGATGGAACTGAATAGGAGACGGACAGTAGATAAAGTGCTTCGGAAAGATTTTCGAGGCATTTTGTTTGCCACAGTTTCGGAATGGAGAATGCTATGTTAGAAAAAGTATATTCGGCGCAATTGCCGGTGGGGGAAGACCTGGTCATTTACAAGAACAGGATTGCCTGTGAGAATCCTGTGGGCAGAATCGCCATCGTATCAGGTATCCACGGAGACGAGCTGGAAGGCCAGTATGTCTGTTATGAGATGGTCAGGAGATTGGAAGAGCACCCGGAATATCTAAAAGGAACTGTGGATATTTATCCCCAGCTGAATCCACTTGGCATTGATATGGCCAGGCGCAATGTACCCAAAATGGAGATGGACATGAACCGGATTTTCCCGGGCAGTATGGATGGGACGGTGATGGAGCGGGCCGCGGCGGCCGTGGTTGCGGATATCACGGGAGCAGATGTGTGCATCGATGTCCATGCATCTGACATGTATGTCAGGGAAATTCCGCAGATACGTGTGAGCGCGGAATTTGCTCAGAAGCTGTTACCTTTTGCGAAGCTTCTAAATGCGGATATGATCTGGCTGAATGCCACGGCTACTGTGCATGAATCCACGCTGGCTCACTCTATGAATATGCTGGGAGTGCCCACTCTGGTGATGGAGATGGGACTGGGGCTTCGAATTACCAGGATTTATGGAGACCAGATGGTGGATGGCATCTTCCATCTGATGGGGGAGATGGGATTGTGGACCGGACCGGTCAGCCCGGTGAGAAACCCGGTCATTTCCAGCGATGGGGAAGTGGAGTTTATCCGGGCGGAGCACGCGGGTATCTTCCTGCCAAGTATTGCCCATCGTCATTATATGCATAAAGAGGAGAAAATAGGGGAAATCGTAGACATATTGACTGGTAAGGTCGTGCAGGAAATGATATCCAGAAAGGGCGGCATGGTCTTTACACTGCGGGAGTATCCCTTTGTCTATAAGGGTTCTTTGATTGCCCGGATTCTGGAACAGGATATGGATTGGTGAGTAAATGGGGCATTGTCGGCGGACAGGGATGTGTCTGCGGCATAAACGCTCAGGAACGGAGATTTTGATGCGTATAGAAGAAATATACCGGGTGGAGGCACCTTACAGAGAAGATATGGTGATCAAGGGATACCGTTTTGGCAGGGGAGACAAGGCGGCCTGCATTTTAGGCCCTATGCGGGGTAACGAGATACAGCAGCTCTATATCTGTTCCCAACTGGTGCGGGTGTTAAAAGAATTGGAAGGCAATGGATGTATCAGTGCCGGTAAAGAGGTCATGGTGATTCCGGTGGTCAATAACTATACCATGAACGTGGGCAAGCGGTACTGGGGCGTGGAAGATGTGGATATCAACCGCAAATTTCCGGGAAGCAGTTCCGGGGAGGCGGCCGCCAGAATTGCCGGCGGCGTCTTCGAGGCCATTAAGGATTATAGTTATGGGATTCAGCTGGCCAGTTTCTATATGACGGGGGAATTCATACCCCATGTGCGCATGATGGAAACCGGTTATCAGAATACTTCCCTGGCCAATCTTTTTGGACTGCCTTATGTGGCGGTCAGGAAACCGGCGCCCATTGATACAAGGACGCTCAATTATAATTGGCAGGATGAGATGACGGCGGCTTTTTCTCTATATACGAATAAAAACACGGAGATAGACGAGGAGAGCGCTGTCCAGGCGGTGGCGGCAGTGCTTCGGTTTTTGACCAGGATGGGGATAATCCGTTATGAGAGTCACAGCGGCTATATCAGTCATGTGATTCTGGAAGAAGATTTGTCCAATATCCATGTAAACTGCGGCGGCATTTTCCGAAGCCTTGTGAAGGTGGGGGCGGATGTGCGCTATGGCAATAAGCTGGCGGAGGTGATCGACCCTTACGAGGGGAGCGTGAAAGAGACAGTATATGCACCCACGGACGGGATTGTGTTCTTCCGGTATACGGAGCCGCTTATTATGCAAAACGAGATGGCGTACCGGCTGATTCATAGATTGCACGCGTGAGAGGATATAGTATTCATAATCCGCGCATTGAAATCTATTGGATTATCTGGTAGGATGAAAGGTAGTTAAGTTATTAAGAGACAAAAAATTTCCCGGCGTAAGATTGGGCCGCAGGGCAGTTTGGCAAAACGGGATTCTGCCGGGAGTTAAGCGTAAGGAGAAGATGCAGCATGGGCGATGTGAGACGTATTTATGTGGAAAAGAAGGAGCCGTTTGCAGTCAGGGCCAGGGAACTGAAGGAGGAGATTGAAAGTTTCCTAGGGATAAAGAGCGTAGAGAAGGTACGGGTCTTTATCCGGTATGACGTGGAAAATATTTCGGAGGAAGTATTTGAAAGAGCCTGCCGGACAGTATTTTCGGAGCCGCCGGTGGATATTTTGTATCAAGAACAGATTGTGGTTCCGGAAAATGGCAGAGTGTTTTCGGTGGAGTATCTGCCGGGACAGTTTGACCAGCGGGCGGATTCCGCCGTGCAGTGCGTGCAGTTCTTAAAAGAGGACGAGAATCCTACCATCAGGACAGCGGTGACTTACCTAGTGACGGGCGCCGTGAACGACGAAGAGTTTGAGAAGATTAAAGCATACTGCATTAACCCTGTGGATTCCAGGCAGACAGATATGGTGAAGCCGGATACGCTTAAGATGGATTATGAGGAGCCTGCGGATGTGACGGTGTTTGAGGGCTTTATTTCCATGCCGGAGAAAGAACTGAAAGCGCTCTACGATTCTCTGGGGCTGGCCATGACTTTTAAGGATTTCAAACATATTCAGAACTATTATAACGGGGAGGAGCACCGCGATCCCACGATGACGGAGATTCGGGTGCTGGATACTTATTGGTCGGACCACTGCCGTCATACTACCTTTTCTACCGAATTAAAGGAGGTGGTCTTTGGGGAAGGATATTATCAGAAACCCATCAAAGATACCTATGAAGATTATTTAAAGGTGCGCGGGGAAATCTTCGCAGGCCGCGAGGATAAGTTTGTCTGTCTGATGGATTTGGCGCTGATGGCTATGCGCAAACTGAAAAAGGACGGGAAGCTTACGGATATGGAGGAGTCGGATGAGATTAACGCCTGCTCTGTGGTGGTGCCGGTGGAGATGGATTATGGCGACGGCCCGGTGCGCGAAGAGTGGCTGGTCTTTTTCAAAAACGAGACCCACAATCATCCCACGGAGATAGAGCCCTTCGGCGGAGCGGCTACCTGTCTGGGCGGCGCTATCCGCGACCCGCTTTCGGGCAGAGGCTATGTCTATCAGGCCATGCGTGTGACAGGTGCGGCGGACCCTACGGTGCCTGTGGCGGATACACTTAAGGGTAAGCTGCCCCAGAAGAAGCTGGTAAAAGGCGCGGCGGACGGCTATTCTTCCTATGGGAATCAGATCGGTCTTGCAACCGGTCTGGTGCAGGAGATTTATCATCCCGACTATGTGGCCAAGCGTATGGAAATCGGGGCAGTTATGGGTGCGGCGCCCAGAAAGAATGTAATCCGTGAGACTTCCGACCCGGATGATATCATCATTCTCTTAGGCGGCCGGACCGGACGTGACGGGTGCGGTGGCGCCACCGGTTCTTCCAAGGTGCACACGGAGAGTTCCATTGACACCTGCGGCGCGGAAGTGCAGAAAGGCAATGCGCCCACGGAGAGAAAGATTCAGCGTTTGTTCAGACGGGAGGAGGTAAGCCGTCTGATCAAGAAATGTAACGACTTTGGCGCGGGCGGCGTGTCTGTGGCCATCGGTGAACTGGCGGACGGGCTTGTGGTAGATTTGGACAAGGTGCCTAAGAAATATGCGGGACTTGACGGCACGGAACTGGCCATCTCCGAATCCCAGGAGCGTATGGCGGTGGTAGTGTCGCCCAGTGATGTGGACACTTTCTTAGCCTATGCGTCGGAAGAAAATCTGGAAGCGGTGCCTGTAGCGGTAGTCACCAAGGAGCCCAGATTAGTCCTGAAATGGCGCGGCAAGGAAATCGTGAACCTGTCCAGGGCTTTCTTGGATACCAACGGTGCCCATCAGGAGACGAACGTATCCGTGGATATGCCGGATGAAAAGGAGAATTATTTTCACAAAATTGCAACCCCTGCGGTGGCGCAGGCGCTTCGGGATAATGATGTGAAGGGGGCATGGACGGCCCTGTTAAACGATCTGAATGTCTGCTCCCAGAAGGGACTGGTGGAGATGTTTGACGCCTCCATCGGCGCAGGCAGTGTGTATATGCCTTATGGCGGAAAATATCAGCTGACACAGACGCAGGCTATGGTGGCGAAACTTCCCGTACTGCAGGGAAAGACCGATACGGTGACTATGATGAGTTATGGATTCGACCCCTATCTGTCCAGCTGGAGCCCTTATCATGGCGCGGTCTATGCGGTGACCGAGTCCATGGCAAAGATTGTGGCAAACGGCGGAGATTACAGGACAATTCGTTTTACCTTCCAGGAATATTTCCGGCGTATGAGTGAGGAGCCATCCCGCTGGAGTCAGCCCTTTGCGGCCCTTCTCGGTGCGTATGATGCGCAGATGAAGTATGGACTTCCCTCTATCGGCGGTAAGGATTCTATGTCCGGCACGTTTAACGATATCGATGTACCGCCTACGCTGGTTTCCTTCGCTGTGGATGTGAATAAGAGCGGCAATATCGTGACCCCTGAGCTGAAATATCCGGGTGACAGACTGGTACGATTCCGTATACCGAAAGATGAATACGATCTGCCGGTTTACGACAAGGTGATGGCACTGTATGAACAGATTATGACATTGATGTCAGAAGAGACGGTAACCAAGACCCATGGGCATATCACGGCACAGTTTATGGAGAGAAAGATTGTGGCGGCCTATGCGCTGGATGCCAAAGGCGTGGCTGCGGCAATCAGCAAGATGGCCTTCGGTAACGGTCTTGGTGTGGCAGTGGATTCCTCTTATAAGAAAGAATTCCTCTTCGATAATGGCCTTGGAGATATCGTGGTGGAGATGTCACCGGAAGAAGTTCATAAATTAAATACACTGGATATCGACTTTGAGGAGATCGGTACGGTGACGGCTGACGGTGTGTTCAGCTATGGTTCCATGAAACTGACGCAAGAGGAAGCGCTGAAAGCCTGGACCTCCAGGCTGGATAAAGTGTTCCCCTATACCGCGGGCAAGGATAAGAGCGCGGTGGAATCCAAGGTATATCACACAGACAATGTCTATGTGTGCAGACATAAAGTGGCAAGACCCTCTGTCTTTATCCCTGTGTTCCCGGGAACTAACTGCGAATATGACAGTGCAAAGGCGTTTGCACAGGCAGGGGCAGATGTGACAGTCAAAGTCTTTAAGAACATGACGGCGGAGGATATCAGGGAGAGCGTGGATGCCTTTGAGAAGGCAATCAGCCAGGCCCAGATCATCATGTTCCCGGGCGGCTTTTCCGCAGGCGACGAGCCGGACGGCTCCGCGAAATTCTTTGCGACGGCCTTCCAGAATGAGAAGATAAAGGAAGCGGTGATGAACCTTTTAAATCAGAGAGACGGTCTGGCGCTGGGTATTTGTAACGGTTTTCAGGCGCTGATTAAGCTGGGGCTTGTGCCTTACGGCGAGATTGTAGGACAGAAAGAGGATTCTCCGACGCTGACGTTCAATACCGTAAACCGTCATATCTCCAAGATGGCATATTTGAAAGTAGTGTCCGATAAGTCTCCTTGGCTTGCCGGCGCCCAGGCCGGTCAGGTCTATGTGAATCCGGCTTCCCACGGAGAGGGACGTTTCGTGGCGCCCAAGGAGTGGATTGACAAGCTCTTTGAAAATGGCCAGGTGGCGACCCAGTACGCGGACCCGGAGGGCAATGTGTCCATGGATGAAGAGTGGAATATCAATGGTTCCTATGCGGCGATTGAGGGTATCACTTCTCCTGACGGGCGTATCTTAGGGAAGATGGCTCATGCGGAGAGAATCGGAGAAGCCGTGGCAGTCAATATTTTCGGCGAACAGGATATGAAGATATTTGAGAGCGGTGTGAGGTATTTTCAGTAGTATCTGAGGATTTGCGGTATTGCGAAGCGGAATCGTGGAAGTAATACGGAAATATTTTAGAGAATAGAGGCTGTCTTGAAATGGAGGATAACATTTCAAGACAGCCTGCCTTTTGTTTGTAACAGTTTGGCATTCCGGTTGAGCTGTTATCTCTTTTTATCTAAGCGTTATTTCAGAAAATCTATGCTTTTCAATCCAAAAACATGTAAAAGCAGGAGATTGACTGATGATTCGGGTTCGAGACAGGAAGTTAGGAAAGCGAAACGGTTCTCCTGCAAGGAAAGGAGAACGAAGAATGATTAGAGGGAAAGAAATGGATGAAATGTTTGGAGAAATGTGTACTGTCAGGGATATCGAGGCACTGCCGGCGGGGAAGAGAGCAGAATTGATTGACGGACAGATGTATATGATGGCCAGCCCGGAGCGTCCGCATCAGCAGATTTTGGGGAGACTGTACAGGATAATTGCCGATTATATTGATGAAAAGGGCGGTGACTGTGAAGTGAACCTGGCGCCGCTTGCTGTGTATATCAATGATGACGAGCATAATTATGTGGAACCGGATATTTTTGTCGTGTGCGATAAAGATAAGCTGGACCGGAAGGGCTGTCACGGAGCGCCGGACTGGGTGATTGAGATTGTTTCGCCGGCAAGTGAGAAGATGGACCGGAGGATTAAATTATTGAAATATCGTACAGCAGGTGTGCGGGAATATTGGATTGTTGATCCGCTTAAAGAGACTGTCACAGTATATGATTTTGAGAAAGGACTGGAAAAGGAGTATGCTTTTCACGAACATATCGTGGTAGGGATTTATGAAGATTTTGCGGTGCATATGGGAGGAAGTGTGTTGTGAAAAAGGCGGCAGAAATCAAAAAGATTATTTGGCCGGTCCTTTTGTGGCTGGTTTTTGAGAGCATAGCGGTTACGCTCTGGCTTACGAAACAGAATCTCTTTTATTTATTCAACTTTACATATATTGGAACTTCTGTAGCCATAGGGATGTTTCTGGTGCAGTTTCGTTATCAACACGCCCGCAGGGTGGCGCAGCTTTTGGTGGGAACCTATATGCTGGTCTATCTGGGACTTCTCAGCCATGAAAACATGCAGATGGAAGGATTCTGGTATTACTTGTTTACGGGGGTCTTTGAGGCGGCGACCATTCATTATGCGGTGGCAAAGATATTTGGCCCCTTGGTATTTGGGCGGGGATGGTGCGGGTACGCCTGCTGGACGGCTATGATTCTCGATTTTCTGCCCTATAAGGTGCCGCAGAAGCCCAGAAAGAAGTGGGGAGCCGTCAGATATATCACGTTTGTGTTGTCCTTTGTTTTTGTCAGTGCCTTATTTCTTGCCCAGGTGAACCATATGGAACGGATTATGTTCTGGGCCTTTCTCATCGGAAACGGCCTGTATTATATGGTGGGCATTGCGCTGGCTTTTGTCCTGCAGGATAATCGGGCCTTTTGTAAATACGTCTGCCCAATCACTGTATTTTTAAAGCCCATGTCTTATTTTTCCCTGCTCCGTATCCGCTGTGACGAGAGCAAATGCATCTCCTGCGGCAAGTGCAAACGGGTCTGTCCCATGGATGTTGATATGACGGACAATTCCAGGAAGCGGGAAAACGGGACGGAATGTATCTTGTGTTTTGAATGCGCGAAAGTCTGCCCGAAGGGGGCGTTAAAATAAATGCAAATTTTCTCTTGACAATCAAAAGGAGTCGTTCTATACTAAAACCAACCTAATTGGTAGGTATTAACAAATGCCGCGCTAAGGTTACCAATTTTAGAAGGAAGGGAATTGACTTATGCAGCACTATTTTGAAAAGCTTGTCAGAGAAAACTTTCGATTCGGACGAATGTGGCGATGTATGTGCAGTTCTTACAGTCAGAAACCGTAAATACATCATATAGAATAAAGAGGAGAAAACATTATGTCTGATTATAAATTTGAAACATTACAACTTCATGTGGGGCAGGAGAATCCGGACCCGGCCAGCGATGCCCGCGCAGTACCTATTTATGCAACCACTTCTTATGTGTTCAGGGATTCTGCTCATGCGGCGGCTCGTTTCGGTCTTGCCGATGCCGGTAATATTTACGGCAGGCTGACCAACTCCACCCAGGATGTTCTGGAGAAACGGGCAGCGGCTTTGGAAGGCGGTGTGGCGGCACTGGCGCTTGCCTCCGGCGCTGCGGCAATTACATATACACTGGAAGCGCTGGGACAAAACGGCGGTCATTTCGTGGCACAGAAGACAATTTACGGCGGCAGCTATAATCTGCTGGCGCATACCCTCCCGGCCTTCGGGATTACGGCCAGTTTTGTAAACATACATGATCTGGCAGAGGTGGAGGCGGCCATTCAGGAGAACACCAGAGCCATCTATATAGAAACCCTTGGCAATCCCAACAGCGATATACCGGATATAGACGCTTTGGCTAGTCTGGCACACAAGCACGGGCTGCCCCTGGTGGTAGACAATACTTTTGGGACGCCTTATCTGATTCGGCCCATTGCGCATGGCGCAGATATCGTGGTACATTCGGCCACTAAATTTTTGGGCGGCCATGGCACCACGCTGGGCGGTGTGATTGTTGATGCAGGTAAGTTTGACTGGACTGCATCCGGCAGATATCCGGCAATTGCCGCACCCAATCCAAGCTATCACGGCGTATCTTTTGTGAAAGCGGCAGGCCCGGCAGCTTTTGTGACCTATATCCGCGCTATTCTGCTTCGCGACACAGGGGCCACAATCTCTCCCTTTGCGGCATTTTTGCTGTTACAGGGGATAGAGACATTGTCTTTACGATTAGAGCGGCACGCAGAGAATACAAAGAAGGTGGTGGAATTTTTGGCAGGGTATCCGCAGGTGGAAAAAGTCAACCATCCCTCTTTGCCAGACCATCCAGACCATGCACTGTACCAGAAATATTTCCCCAATGGCGGCGCATCCATTTTTACATTTGAAATCAAAGGCGGCGTGGCGGAAGCGCACAAGTTCATTGACAACCTTAAAATCTTCTCCCTGCTGGCCAATGTTGCCGATGTAAAAAGTCTGGTGATTCATCCGGCCACAACGACCCACAGCCAGCTTACGGAAGAAGAACTGCAAGATCAGGGCATTAAGCCAAATACCATCAGGCTTTCCATAGGCACGGAGCATATTGACGATATCATCGCCGATCTGCAGAATGGTTTTGATGCAGTAAATTCTTAATGTAAGATGGCGTTATCTGGCAGCGCATCTTAAACCGGCAGGTTTGTTCATTTGTGGATTTTAAAGTAGAGGCTCTGACATAGAGCAGATTGGAGGCACTATCATGGCAAACATTTATACGTCAGCAGATCAGCTGATTGGCAAAACACCCCTTTTAGAACTGGCTCATATTGAGGAGGCATATCATCTGAAAGCAAAAATCCTTGCGAAACTGGAATATTTTAATCCGGGCGGTTCTGTAAAAGACCGTGTTGCCAAGGCGATGCTCGATGAGGCGGAGAAAACCGGAGAACTGAAGCCCGGCTCTGTTATCATCGAACCGACTTCCGGCAACACCGGAATCGGTCTGGCGGCTGTGGCGGCGGCCAGAGGTTACCGGATTATTATCGTTATGCCCGAGACCATGTCGGTGGAACGCCGTCAGCTTATGAAGGCTTACGGCGCCGAGCTGGTGCTTACCGAGGGCGCGAAAGGCATGAAAGGCGCGATTGCCAAAGCGGATGAACTGGCTAAAGAGATTCCCCACAGTTTTATTCCGGGGCAGTTTGTCAACCCGGCCAATCCGAAGGCCCACAGAGAAAGTACAGGTCCGGAAATTTATGAAGATACGGACGGTAAGGTAGATATCTTTGTGGCAGGTGTGGGTACAGGCGGCACGGTGACGGGAGTCGGCGAATATCTGAAATCCCAAAACCCGGATATCAAGGTGGTTGCAGTGGAGCCTGCATCTTCCGCAGTACTCTCCACCGGTGTGGCGGGTTCGCACGGTATCCAGGGCATCGGGGCCGGTTTCATACCGGAGGTTTTGAACACGGATATTTATGATGAGATCATTCCGGTCTCCAATGAGGATGCATTTGCCATCGGGAGACTGATTGGAAAGAAGGAGGGTGTTCTTGTGGGCATTTCTTCCGGTGCGGCAGCTTTTGCAGCCATAGAGCTTGCCAAACGTCCTGAGAATGCAGGAAAGAATATTGTAGTGCTTCTGCCCGATACGGGGGACAGATATCTGTCCACACCGTTGTTTGGCGAGTAAAGCAGAGTCGTTGGAGGTCAGCGTTGAAAATTTATCTGGATAATGCGGCGACAACCAAAATGAGCAAAACGGCAATAGATGCCATGCTTCCGTATCTGGACACGGTGTATGGGAATCCGTCCAGTCTTCATTCCATTGGACAGGATGCGGCGGAGGCATTATCCCAGGCAAGGCATAAGATTGCAGACTGTATCGGTGCTTCGCCGGAGGAAATCATCTTTACCTCCGGCGGCAGTGAGGCGGATAATCAGGCCCTTATATCGGCAGCGAGGATTGGACATAAACGGGGCCAAAGACACATCGTCTCCACTGCATTTGAGCACCATGCAGTATTGCATACGCTAAGAAAGCTGGAACGAGAAGGCTTTGAGATTACCTTGCTGGATGTTCATGAGAACGGTATGGTTTCGCCAAAGCAGGTGTCGGATGCTATTCGTGAGGATACCTGCCTTGTCAGTGTGATGTATGCCAATAATGAGATTGGAACGATTCAGCCGATTGAAGAGATTGGCCGGATATGCCGCGCAAAGAATGTGCTTTTTCATACGGATGCGGTTCAGGCGGCGGGCCATCTGCCTATCCATGTGAAAGAACAGAATATTGATATGCTTTCACTCTCAGCCCATAAATTCCATGGTCCCAAAGGCATTGGCGTCCTCTACGCCAAGAAGGGAATAAATATTACACCTGTTATTGAGGGCGGTGCACAGGAAAGGGGCAGAAGGGCGGGAACCGAGAATATTCCGGCGATTATGGGAATGGCAGCCGCCCTTGCAGAGGCATGTGCGCACATGGAGAGTCATGCCAGACAGCTGTGTGCACTGCGCCACCGGCTGATTACAGGGCTTTCCCAGATTCCCCATGGAATCTTAAACGGGGATAGCCAAAACCGTCTTCCCGGCAATGTGCATTTTTGCTTTGAGGGGATTGAAGGAGAATCTCTCCTGTTGCTTTTAGATGACAAAGGAATATGCGCCTCGTCCGGTTCCGCCTGCACTTCGGGTTCCCTTGACCCCAGCCATGTGCTGCTGGCCATCGGGAGAGCCCATGAGATTGCCCACGGGTCACTGCGGCTCACCCTTTCAGCGGAAAATACGGAGGAACAGATTTCTTACACGATTGACGCGGTAAAAGAGACCGTGGCCTATCTGCGCAGTATTTCTCCTATTTGGCGCGATCTTGTGGAAGGTAAAAAGGAATTTTTGATTCAATGAGGGGATTAGTATGGCATTATATAGTGAAAAAGTAATGGAGCATTTCCGCAATCCAAGGAATACAGGTGTTATTGAAAACGCTGACGGCGTCGGAGAAGTGGGTAATGCCAAATGCGGCGATATTATGAAAGTCTATCTGAAAATTGAAGACGACATGATTGTAGATGCGAAATTTGAGACTTTCGGGTGCGGTTCTGCGATAGCGTCAAGTTCCATGGCCACAGAGTTGATTAAGGGAAAACCTGTTTCTGAGGCCCTGGCCCTGACGAATCAGGCAGTGGTCGAGGCGTTGGACGGTCTTCCGGCGCATAAGATACATTGTTCCGTGCTTGCAGAGGAAGCCATTAAGAAAGCCCTGCAGGATTATTACGAGAAACAGGATACGACGCACAGTTCTGGGCAATGATTGCTTATCATTCATTCGATTGTATGCAAAGGCAGGGAGCGGTTATGATGATTTCCACAAAGGGAAGATATGCACTCCGGGTTATGATTGATCTGGCGGAAAACTATGGGAAGGGCTATGTCCCCATGAAAGAGGTTGCCGAGAGACAAAATATTTCTCTAAAATATCTGGAACGTATCCTTCCTGTATTAACCAAAAACAATATGATTGAGGGACTTCAGGGAAAAGGCGGCGGTTATCGTCTGACATCCGAGCCGGCCGGATACCGTGTGGGGGATATTTTGCGTCTCACAGAGGGAGATTTGGCACCGGTGGCCTGTCTTAGCTGTGATGCAGACGCCTGTGCGCGGGTGGAAAGCTGTAAGACACTGCCCATGTGGACAGAGTTCTACAGGCTCACCAATGCATATTTTGACGGCATTACCTTGGCAGATCTCATGGAATAGGTGTGGAATCTGCATGAAAAGATCATAGTATAAATTAGAAAAATATCCTTGACAGCATTTATATCAAGTGGTATTCTATAGAAAATTTAACAAGTTAAACCGTTGAAGCGGAGATAACGGTGATGATGCCTTTACAGAGAGCCTGTGTTGCTGAGAGTCAGGTAAGAAACAAGTCATCAAATGGACCGCTGAGGGTGCAGTCAAATGCGCATGACGCAAAGTATTCTGCAACGTGTTGGCATACGTCAGTTGCCGGGGATATGCTGGTATCCTGCTAAGCGCACGGGAAGACCGTGAATCAAGGTGGCACCGCGGATAAAGTCTATTATTCGTCCTTGACAGAAATTCTATTTTCTGTCAAGGACTTTTTTGCGCGCATCAGCAGAGTCAGAAGGCTTTGTAAGCAGGCGTCATGCTTGCATGAAAGCCGGCTTACAAAGGCTTATGACGAGCAACGCGAACTCGGAAGACGGAGTCTTACGAGTCTGCTGATGCGGGCGAGCGAGAAAGTTCAGGGTTTGAAAGCAGGCGTCATGCTTGCATGAAATGCTAGAGACATCAGAAAGGAAGGGCACAAATTATGATCAAAGAAGCAATTGTCAAAATCGTAAACAAGGGAGATCTCACCTATGAGGAGGCTTACGCTGTGATGAATGAGATTATGAGCGGGGAAACTTCCTCCACCCAGAACGCGGCATTTCTGGCGGCACTCTCCACGAAAAGCGCCAGAGCGGAGACGACCGATGAGATAGCGGGCTGTGCGGCGGCCATGCGGGACCACGCTACGAAACTGCAGACAGATATGGAGCTGTTTGAGATTGTGGGCACAGGCGGGGACAATGCTCACAGCTTCAATATCTCTACTACCTCGGCGTTCGTGGCGGCGGCAGGAGGTATGAAGGTGGCCAAACACGGTAATCGCGCGGCCTCTTCCCAGTGCGGAACGGCAGACTGCCTGGAGGCTCTGGGGGTCAATATTGAACAGAGCCCTGCCCGGTGTGAGAAGCTTTTGCGGGAAGTGGGTATGTGCTTCTTTTTCGCACAAAAGTATCATACCTCTATGAAATATGTGGGGGCTATCCGCAAAGAACTGGGATTTCGCACGGTATTCAATATTTTAGGACCGCTGACGAATCCCGGCAGTCCCAAAAGGCAGCTTCTTGGGGTATACGATGAATATTTGGTGGAACCGCTGGCACAGGTGCTGATCAGTCTGGGCGTGGAGCGGGGCATGGTGGTGTACGGGCAGGATAAGCTGGATGAGATTTCCATGAGTGCACCCACTACGGTCTGCGAATTTAAGGACGGATGGTTTAAATCCTATACCATATGTCCTGAGGAGTTTGGATTCGAGCGTTGTACGAAGGAGGACCTGGCAGGCGGCACACCGGAAGAAAATGCAAATATTACACGTGCTATTTTACAGGGAGAAAAGGGACATAAGCGAAACGCGGTATTGATGAACGCAGGCGCATCCCTTTACATCGGCGGTAAAGCCGAAAGCATAAAGGAAGGTGTGGCGCTGGCGGCGCAGCTGATTGACTCCGGGAAAGTGCTTGCAGTACTTGAGAAGTTTATAGAAGTAAGCAGCCGGCCGGAATAGCGTGCGGATACAAGAAAGGGGAAAACGATGAATATCTTAGAACAATTGGCGGAACATGCAGGATATCGTACCCAACAGGCGAAAAGAAAAGTGCCTTTCGAGAAATTAAAGAAGCAAGCGTTATCTATTTCTAAAGATGGATTTGCCTTTGAAAAGGTCCTCAGAAAGCCAGGAATATCCTTTATCTGTGAGTGTAAGAAGGCGTCCCCCTCCAAAGGGCTGATTGCGCCGGAGTTTCCCTATTTAGAGATTGCAAGGGAATATGAGGAGGCCGGAGCCGACTGCATCTCGGTCCTCACAGAGCCCAAGTGGTTTCTGGGGAGTGACAGGTATCTGCAGGAGATTGCACAGACGGTCACCATCCCTTGTCTGCGAAAAGATTTTACGGTGGATGAGTATATGATTTATGAAGCGAAGGCGCTTGGGGCTTCCGCGGTGCTTTTAATCTGTGCAATCTTAAGTGAGACGCAGCTGAAAGAATATCTGGCGGTCTGTACAGAACTTGGACTTTCTGCTTTGGTGGAGGCCCATGACGAAGCAGAGGTCGAAAAGGCACTGGCGGCCGGGGCGCGTATCATCGGCGTCAACAATCGAAATCTGAAAGATTTTACGGTGGATACTGATAACAGCCGCAGACTGCGGGCATTGATTCCGGGGGATGTTCTGTTTGTCTCCGAGAGCGGCGTGCGGGGGCCGCAGGATGTGGAGCAGCTTGCACAGATTGGCGCAGATGCGGTGTTAGTCGGGGAGGCACTGATGCGTGCAGGGGATAAAAAAAAGATGCTGGAAGAACTGCGAAAGGGTTTGGGACAAAATGGTAAGGGTTAATATAAAACTCTGCGGGCTTACGAGACCCGGTGATATAGAGGCGGCAAATCTTCTCATGCCGGAATATGTAGGATTTGTTTTTGTTAAAAATAGCAAGCGTTATGTATCATGTAGACAGGCTGTAGTGCTAAAAAAGATGCTCCACCCGGATATCAAGGCAGTGGGCGTATTTGTGGATGAGGATATCAGAATCATCCGCGCCATGTTAAAGGATGGTGTTATTGATGCGGTACAGCTCCATGGAGGAGAAGATGATGTCTATATGGAGCAATTGCGGGAAATGATTGATACCCGGATTATCAGAGCCTTTCGAATTGCCGGCCAAGGGGATATAGCTCTGGCAGAGGCGAGTAAGGCGGATTATGTGCTGTTGGATTCTGAAAACGGGGGAACGGGCAAATCTTTTGACTGGAATCTTTTGTCTCAGATCAAACGGCCCTATTTCCTGGCGGGTGGTCTGGATGCAGGGAATGTGAGGACGGCAGTGGCCAGATGGCATCCCTATGGGGTGGATGTGAGTTCCGGGATAGAGACGAAAGGATTTAAGGACGAAGCGAAGATGCGGGCTTTTGTAGAAGCGGTGAGGAACTGACAGGTAAGCCGGCAGATGGGGAAGAAGTCTTATCAGTAGTGGATGCAGATGTTATGAAGCGGACGAATAGAACAATAAATATCACTTGTGATTGAATGGAGATTATTATGACAAATCAAAAAGGACGTTTCGGTGTCCACGGAGGGCAGTATATTCCGGAGACACTGATGAATGCGGTAATCGAACTGGAAGAAGCTTACAATCATTATAAGGAGGACGCACAGTTTCAGCAGGAACTGACAGACTTGCTAAACGACTATGCGGGCAGGCCTTCCAGGTTATATTTTGCCGGGAAGATGACCCAGGACCTGGGCGGAGCAAAGATTTATTTGAAGAGAGAGGATTTGAACCACACCGGCTCGCATAAGATTAACAATGTGCTGGGGCAGGCCCTTTTAGCAAAGAAGATGGGGAAGACCAGGCTGATTGCAGAGACGGGCGCGGGACAGCACGGAGTGGCCACAGCCACGGCGGCGGCTCTGATGGGCATGGAGTGTGTGGTATTTATGGGGGAGGAAGATACCATCAGGCAGGCCCTTAATGTCTATCGTATGCGGCTTTTGGGAGCAGAGGTAGTCACAGTAAAGACAGGTACAGGCACCTTGAAAGATGCGGTGTCGGAGGCCATGAGGGAGTGGACTTCCCGGATTGCCGACACCCATTATTGTCTGGGTTCCGTGATGGGACCCCATCCTTTCCCTGTGATTGTCCGGGATTTTCAGGCGGTCATTTCCAGAGAGGTTAAAATGCAGCTTAGGGAAAAGGAAGGACGGCTGCCGGATGCGGTGATTGCCTGTGTAGGCGGCGGTTCCAATGCCATGGGAAGTTTCTATCATTTTATAGAAGATGCGGGAGTCAGGCTGATCGGCTGTGAAGCGGCGGGCAGAGGGATAGATACTTTCGAGACGGCGGCGACCATCAGTACGGGGCGGCTGGGAATCTTCCACGGCATGAAGTCCTATTTCTGCCAGGATGCTTACGGGCAGATCGCACCGGTTTATTCCATTTCAGCGGGTCTTGATTATCCGGGAATCGGGCCGGAACACGCCTACCTGCATGATATCGGCAGGGCGGAGTATGTGCCGGTCACGGATGAAGAGGCTGTGGAGGCATTTGAGTATCTGTCAAGAACAGAGGGGATTATTCCGGCCATTGAATCGGCTCACGCCATAGCGTATGCTAAAAAGATAGCGCCTGTTATGGATAAAGAACAGATCATCGTCGTTACCGTATCGGGCAGAGGAGATAAGGACTGCGCCGCCATTGCGCGCTATAGAGGGGAGGATATTCATGACTAGAATCGGAAAGGCATTTGACAACAAAAAGGCATTTATTGCATTTATGACCTGCGGAGACCCTGATCTGGAGACTACGGCTTCTTGTGTGCGGGCCGCGGTGGAAGGCGGCGCGGACCTCATCGAATTGGGCATTCCCTTTTCAGACCCCACTGCAGAAGGGCCTGTGATTCAGGGAGCGAACCTGCGGGCGTTGACGGGCGGTGTGACGACGGATAAGATTTTTGAGATGGTAAGGAGGCTGCGGCGGGAGGTGGAGGTGCCGATGGTATTTATGACCTATGCCAATGTGGTATTTTCTTATGGAGCCAAGGATTTTTTATCCACCTGCCGGGAAATCGGTATGGACGGCATCATTCTGCCGGACCTTCCGTTTGAGGAAAAAGAAGAGTTCCTGCCGCTGTGTCATACCTATGGGGTGGATTTGATTTCCTTAGTGGCGCCCACTTCCAAGAATCGGATTGCCATGATTGCCAAAGAAGCGGAAGGCTTCTTATATATTGTGTCCAGTCTGGGCGTGACCGGCACCAGGCGTGAAATCAATACGGATTTAGAATCTATCGTGGAGGTGGTCAGGCAGAATACGGATATTCCCTGTGCCTTCGGATTTGGCATTTCCACACCACAGCAGGCGGCAAGGATGGCCGGCATCGCGGACGGTGCCATTGTGGGCTCGGCGGTGGTGAAATTGATTGAAAAGTATGGAAAAGAAGCGCCGGTGTATGTGAGAGAGTATGTGAAAAGCATGAAGGCTGCGATGAAGGCTGTTTCATAGATGATTAATAGGATTTTGGATGTGATTTAGAGAAGAAAGTCGGAAATTGTTTCATTTTACTAAAAAATTGTCTTGACTTTTGATCATTATGACAGTATACTGAGTTACATAAGAATTATACACGTATACAATAATACGAAACAAAGGCGTTTCTCTCTGATGAGTAGAGGGAAACGTTTTTTATGGTATAGGAAATTGTTTCGGATTTACGAGGCTGCGGAGCAGATCTCGCAATCGAGCTTTGCTCGATTCTTTATTGAGACGAGGGCGTCTTTCCTCAAAACGGGAAGGCGCCTTTTATCATGGAGGAAAGACAGCGGAGATTTTAGTAAAGCTGGTGTTGGATTTATATGGGGGCGTACTATGAACGAACGGATGAGCAGATTAGAATTATTACAGCACACAGATGCGGTCAACGAACTTCTGGCGCGTTATGGCGTGAAATTCGGCATCTATAAGAACAATGAATTTAAAGAGCAGCTTTTTCCATTCGATGCCATTCCAAGGGTGATCGAGTGCGAGGAGTTTGCATTCTTGGAGCGCGGCCTGAAACAGCGGGTTATGGCGTTGAACCTTTTTTTGAAAGATATTTACAGCAAAAAGCAGATAGTAAAGGACAAGGTTGTGCCGGAAGATTTTATTTTTGCTTCCAGCGGCTATATGGCAGAGTGCGAGGGCGCAATGCCTCCAAAGGGGATTTATTCTCATATTTCAGGCATTGATCTGGTGAAGGGAAAGGACGAAAAGTGGTATATTCTGGAGGATAATCTGCGAGTGCCCTCCGGCGCTTCTTATCCCATGATTGCAAGAGAATTTTGCAGGAGAAGTTCGCCAAATACCTTTCATGATAATCATCTGGAGGATAACAGAAATTATGCGGCGCTTCTGCGGCGGACGATGGACTATGTGAATACAGGCGGGCATACGGTAATTCTTACGCCGGGGCGGTATAATGCGGCTTATTTTGAGCATTCCTATCTGGCGGAAAAGACAGGCGCCCATCTGGTAAACGGTTCGGAGCTTATGGTGGAGGACGATAAACTCTATTATGTGGCGGTGGATGGAAGAAGAGAGCGGGTGGGGGCCGTGTACAGACGGATATCGGACGAATATCTGGACCCCATGAACTTTAAGCCGGAGTCGTTGATTGGCATTCCCCATATTTATGACGTGTTCCGCAAGGGTAACGTGGCACTTTTAAATGCGCCCGGCAACGGTGTGGCGGATGACAAGGGCATTTATTATTTCGTGCCGAAGATGATTCGCTATTATCTGGACGAGGAACCGATTTTGTCTAACGCGCCAACCTATCTGCCTTTCTATGAGGAAGATATGCGGTATGTGCTCGAACATTTTGACGAGCTGGTGCTGAAAGACGTGGCGGAAGCAGGCGGCTATGGCGTGGTTTTCGGAAGAAGTATGTCGAAGACCCAAAAGGAAGCATTTATTGCGTTGTTAAAAAGAGAGCCGAGAAGGTTTATCGCGCAGGAGATTATTGACTTTCAGGATCTGGATATCTTGGAAGGGGGAAGCGTAATCCCACGGAAGGCGGATTTGAGGGCTTTTGTGCTGATGGCGGAGGAACCTGTGGTTTGGAAAAGCGGTCTGACGCGTTTTTCCCGAAATCCGGATTCGTTCATTGTTAACTCATCGCAGGGAGGAGGATTTAAAGATACATGGGTATTATCTCGGTAGAACAGGCGGACAGATTATATTGGCTGGGAAGATATACGGAGCGTGTCTACACGACGCTTCGCATGTTTTGCCAAAGCTTTGACACTATGATTGATGAGATCGGGGACAGCTACAGTGCATTTTGTAAAAAGATAGATATTCCCGATATCTATGGGGATAAAGATACTTTCTTGAAAGTATATCCTTTTGACCAGGAAAACCCTGACTCTATTATCAGCAATCTTGACCGGGCTTATGATAACGCGGTAGTTCTCAGGGAGAGCATTGGTTCCGAGGCGCTGTCCTATGTACAATTGGCGGTTTATGAGATGAATAAAGCCAGCATCAGCAAAGCGCCGTTAATCGAATTACAGCATGTGATCGATGACCTATTGGCTTTCTGGGGCATTGCGGACGATCAGATTGATTCGGAACAGATTCGCAATATCATCAAAGCGGGCAAACGCATTGAGCGGATTGACCTCTATGCCAGATTGGGCGTGGCGGGACAGGAGTTGATGCGGGAAGTACACCGTATGATTCCGCGGGTGGAGAGAAGCGGTCTGGAATATAAGGCCGATCAATTGAAACTGTTGAAACAGCTGGCGGAAGAGCCGGAACCGGACTATTACCGGATTGTGCGTGAAGTGGAGACGGTTTTATAGACGGATGCAGGCGAAGATACACAATTTTGAGAAGAATCGAAAATTGATTGGATGGAGAACATCATGAAACGATTGCAGTTTGATTATTTTATGAAAATTGATTATTCGGAGGCAGTTTCTCTGTGTCATTTTACAATCAAGTGTTTTCCGAAAAACACACTGCGGCAGAGAGTGGAGGGCGTGTCCATTGCGCTGTCTCCCGCCGTGCCCTACAGCATCGGGGCGGATTCTTTCGGAAACCGGCAGATATACGGGAGGGACGATATTGCGCACCATAGCTTTTCTTTCCGGATAACAGGGAAAGTCCGCACGGGACTTTCTGGCTGGGAGGAGGAAGCCGATGTCGATCAGGCGGCCGTTTTCCGGTATCCCCACGGACTGAATCAGGCAGGAGAAAGTCTGCGGGCTTATCATGACGAAATCGGAAAAGAACTGCCGGAGGACACATACGAAAAAAGTTTGCTCATGATGCACAGGCTGTATCAGGATTTTGCCTATGAGAAAGGCGCCACCGATATGAATACGACAGCGGAGGAGGCTTTTCGTCTGGGGAAGGGCGTGTGCCAGGATTATGCACATATTCTGATTGCGCTGCTCCAAATGGAGGGGATTCCCGCCCGGTATGTGACGGGGATGTTGATTGGCGAGGGAGCAAGCCATGCCTGGGTGGAGGTACTGTATCAGAGCAGATGGTATGGCCTTGATCCGACGAATGACAGTCCGGTGGCGGATGCTCACATTAAAATCGGCGTGGGAAGGGAAGCTTCGGATTGTCTGATAAACCGGGGGATTATGCACGGCGGCGGCACACAGGTACAGACCATAGAAGTGATTGTGAGCGAAGAGGATTGAAGTTTCGGAACGGAGGGAATATGATTGAGATGGTAACGTCCATTGCGCTGCCGGCGGACGAGACGCTTTTTATCAAAAAGCAGCGCATTGAGCCGAAGAAAAAGAACGGCGGCGAAAAAAGAATCAGTATTGTGACAGGCATACACGGGGACGAGTTGGAAGGACAGTATGTCTGTTTTGAACTGGCAAGAAGAATCAGACGGCGGATGGAGTGCCTGCAAGGAATTGTAGATATCTATCCGGCGTTAAATCCCTTGGGTATTGACTCCGTAACAAGAGGGATTCCCGCTTTTGATCTGGACATGAACCGGTTGTTTCCGGGGTGTCAGGACGGCAACATGACGGAATACCTGGCCTCACGGATTATACAGGACTTGTCCGGTTCTGCGGTGGTACTGGATATCCATGCCAGCAATATTTATCTCACGGAGATTCCCCAGATTCGCGTCAACGAACTGCATGAGAGGGAATTGGTTCCGCTGGCGGCACAGACGGGCGTGGATTTTATCTGGGTGCATGGCGCGAGCACCGTATTGGAATCGACGCTGGCCTACAGTTTAAACAGTACGGGGACGCCCACGCTGGTGGTGGAGATGGGTGTGGGAATGCGTATTACGAAATCGTATGGAGATCAGTTGGTGGACGGTATTTTACATTTGATGAAAAAGCTTGGTCTGTGGACGGGGGAGACAACGGCTGTCAGAAAGCCTGTAATCTCGAAAAATCCCGATGACGTGGCCTATCTCAACGCCGCCACAGGCGGTATTTTTGTGCCGGCCGTGAAGCATTGGGAATGTCTGCATAAGGGACAGTTGATCGGCCGGATTATCGACCCGCTGTCAGGAACAGTGGTGGATGAGGTGGCGGCGCCGATGGACGGCATTCTATTTACAATCAGGGAATATCCGGTGGTGGACGAGGGCTCACTGATTGGAAGGCTGCTTTGCAAAAAAGCCTGCGGGGAACGGTGGGAGGAGGAATCGCAGCTTAGGATTTGAAATGCTCAGAGCGTACCTTCGCAAAAAGAGCTTCGGCATGGAGGAAAAGATGAAAAAAATTATCGTTTATGATATAAAGGGATTATACCGGGATAATTTCCGGGTGACAGGCTATGAGTTTGGAGAAGGAGAAAAGGCAGTCTGTATCGTGGGGAGTATGCGGGGCAATGAGGTACAGCAGTTGTATTGCTGCTCTCAGCTTGTCAGGAAATTGAAACAGATGGAGGCGGAAGGAAAACTTACGAAGGGCCAAAAGATTTTGGTGATTCCCTGTGCAAACCCCTATTCCGTGAACACGCAGAAACGGTTTTGGCCGGTGGATAACACGGACATTAACAGAATGTTTCCCGGTTACTCGCTGGGGGAGACCACCCAGCGCATTGCGGCTGGCGTATTTCAGGAAATTTCCGAGTATCGTTTCGGCATTCAGTTTACTTCCTTCTATATGCCGGGAGAATTTATGCCCCATGTGCGGATGATGTCTACAGGATTTGAAGATACGGAGACCGCAAAGCAGTTTGGTATGCCCTATGTGGTGCTGAGGCAGGTGCGGCCCTATGATACGACTACCTTAAATTATAATTGGCAGATTTGGGAGACACAGGCATTCAGTATGTATACGACGACCACGACACGGGTGGATAAGCAAAGCGCGCGCGAGGCGCTTCGGGGGATTCTCACATTTATGCAGAAACAGGGAATCTTAAAGTACCGAGGGCATGACGGGTATGTATCTTTGGTGGTAAAAGACGTGGATATGGTTCCTGTCAGGACGGGCAGGGCGGGATTGTTTGATTCTCTTGTCGAGGTGGGTACGGAGGTTGAGAGGGGACAAATACTGGCGCGTATCATGGATGCCTATGAAGGGGAAGTCATTGAGGAGTTGTATGCACCGGTGGACGGGATAGTGTTTTTTATGCACGGAGAGCCTCTTACTTATTCAAACACGGCGGTGTTTAAGCTGGTGGTGCGGACGGAATGACAGCGGACGGAGAGGAGTAACATGAAACAGAACATTGTTTTATGGCTGGTGGCTTTGGCGGTAGTTATGCTGCGCTTCTGCATAACAGGGGTTCTTTGACAGTCTGAATAGAAAGCTACGCTTTCTATTGGGATTATTGAGGTTTGGTGGGGTTCATCACGGTGGTGGGTGGACCCCGCTTTTTTGGGCTTTGGATGCCGCTGATAAGGTGGTGATAGTATGGAGTTTCGCCTGTTTGTTTGCAAAATTTGTAAATACTTATGGAATATTGCAGATAGGCGTGGTGTAGATATAGAAAAAGTATAGGTTTATAACTGTCTGTCTGCTAATTTTACTGGCAGTTATTCTGTCCCACATAAGCCTGGCTGGATGAGGCGCAGGCAGGAATGCGGGAAGGGAAGATGTACAGCGGCTTTCGCAGGTAATATGCTTACACGGCGGTTTGCGTTTGTGCTTATAGTCGTTTCGTGCAAAAATAGGTTATTTTTCATAGGGATTCTGCCAGTCGGGGCAAAGGTATGTCTCGCTCCATGTCATCATGGTCTGCAGGACGGGGATGAAGCTTATGCCGAATTCAGTAAGAGAATATTCCACCTTCGGCGGGATTTCCTTGTAGATTTCCCGGTGGAGGAAGCCATCGTTTTCCAATTCCCGGAGCTGCTTTGTGAGCGTGGACTGGGTGATGCCGTCCAAGCGGCGCATCAGTTCCCCGAACCGTTGGACTTTGTAAAAGGATACATACCATAAGATCAGGATTTTCCATTTGCCGCCGATCACGGACTGGAGCCTGCCCATAGGGACACAGCGGGCGATGGTTTCCTTGTTGTTGAATTTGTTTTCAGCCATTTCATGCCACCTCTTTCCCCATGAGTATATTCCGACAGAAGGGAAAAATCAAGATAGGGTTATTTTTGATAGATAGTACGAAAAAGTGTACTATTGACGAAAAAAGACAGTACTTGATTTCATGGAATTTTGGAGGTAATTTAGTGTAAAACAGGAAAGACGCGAGGAGGAATGAAGGATGCACTATACAGGAACCATATGGAGGCCGCCCTATGAGGCATCTTCCCTGCTGCTGGAAGTTACTGCGGGCTGTACGCACCACAGATGCAAATTCTGTACGCTTTACGCAGACCTGCCTTTCCAGTTCAGGATGTCACCGATGGAAGATATAGAAGCGGACTTGAAAGAGGCACAGAAGATATATCGCTCATTTTGTGGAAGAAAGGTAACCCGGATTTTTCTGACCGGGGCGAATCCTTTTGTGCTGAAATATGACAGGCTGATGGAGATTGCGGAGCTGGTACGCAGATATTTCCCAGAGATGGAGACCATCGGCAGTTTTGCCAGGGTGACGGACGTTACCCTGAAAACGGACGAGGAACTGGCGGCCTTGCGCCAAGCTGGTTATGACGGGCTGACAATCGGCATGGAGACAGCGGATGACGTGGCGCTGCGGTTTATGGATAAGGGGTATCTGGCGGCCGACATACTGGAGCAGTGCGGCAGACTGGACAAGGCGGGCATCCGTTACAGTTTTTTCTATCTGACGGGCATATCCGGCGCAGGACGCGGGGAGGACGGGGCAAAGGCTGCCGCCGCTGTATGCAATAGGCTCCATCCCGCCCTGGTCGGTGCAAATATGCTGACCATCTACCCGGATGCAAAGTTGTATGAGGAAATCCGGCAGGGGAACTGGAAGGAGGAAAGCGAGACAGAGAAGTACAGGGAAGTCCGGGCATTGGTGGCAGGACTGAAAATCCCTACGGAATTTGCCGCGCTGGGTGCTTCCAACGCATTCCAGCTTCACGGTGTTTTACCCAAAGATAAGAAGGAACTCTTGGCTTTTTTGGATGACGTGATCATGAATGTGGGCGAGGACGAACTGCGGCGTTACCGTAAGAGTGTCCGTCATCTGTAGGAGGTGGTTTAGATTGCATTTTACGGGAAGGACGTGGAGGCCGCCTTATGAGGCGCATTCCGTCATCATACAGGCGACCTCTGGATGTACCTATAAAAAGTGCCGTTTCTGCAGCCTTTACAAAGACGAGTGTTTCCGTATGTCCCCCATGGAGGAGTTCGAGGAAGACCTGGCGGAGATCAAAAGCTGCCAGCCCTATGCGAGGCGCATCTTTTGGACAGGGGCGAATCCGTTTGCCATGAGTTACGAGAACTTGAAACTCCGCGCACTGACAGTGCGGGATTACCTCATAAAATGCCAGACGATGGCCATGTTCGCGAGCATCCGGGATATTAAGGACAAGGAAGTGTGGCAGCTTAAGAAGCTCCGGGCGATGGGGATAAACGGGCTGACCATCGGGACGGAAAGCGGCGACGATGACACCCTTGCCCTGGCGGGTAAAGGGTATACGGCGGCTGACATACTGGAGCAGTGCCGGAAGCTGGACGAGGCGGGGATAGAATATTATTTCGTCTACATGACCGGGCTTGCGGGGAAGGGCAGGGGATACTGGAATGCGGTGAACAGTGCAGAGTTGTTCAGCCAGCTCAATCCATATTTTATTTCCGTGGATTCCCTTACGCTGTTTGCGGATACGGAGCTGTACCGCATGGAGCAGGAGGGGCAGTTTACCCCTGCCGGGGAGAAGGAACGTTTGCAGGAACTGCAGGTGTTTATCAAAAATTTGCAGATAAGGACACACCTGTTTGCCAATTCCAGCTCAAATTTTTACCCGGTCACGGCCTATCTGCCGAAGGATAGGGATTTTGTGGTCAGTGAATTGCAGCACGTCTGCGATACGGTAAGTGAAGATGAGATGGCGGAATACCGCAGGAACCTGAGATCTTTAGGATAATTGTGAATTGTAAACTACGATTGTTTTCATCTGCCTAAATCTCCCTCTTTAATTTTCTATTGCGTATGCGTCAATATGAAGGATAGAAACGAATGGAGTTATCCTTGCTTTCAAGCGGCGATAAAGGAACTGGCGCAGAATCGGAGAAAAAACCGATTAATCTGAAAAATGAAGATATTTTACAAGACGCAGGAAAAAATAAGCGGTAAAATGGCTCTTGACAAAATTCAATTCGGAGGTAATCCACATGAAGAAAGAAATAAGGACATTGGTGTATGATGATGAATTGAGGATAGAAGCATACCGTTTTGAGGGAATCGTACAGCCGTTTCCGAGCCATTTCCATGAGCATTATGTCATAGGGTTTGTGGAGAAAGGGGAGCGGGTGCTGTCTTGCCGTGACAGGGAATATGCCATAGAGGAAGGAAGCATCGTGCTTTTCAATCCGGGTGACAGCCACGCCTGTGTGCAGAGTGATGAAGGGACGTTTGATTACCGGGGCTTCAACATTTCTAAGGAAGTCATGCTCGACCTGGCAGAGGAAGTTACGGGGAAACGGGAACTTCCGGGATTTTCAGAAAATGTTGTCTGTGATGAGGAGATAGCCTGCCACCTGCGCCCACTGCATGAGATGGTCATGAAAGGAACGGGGGAGTTTGGGAAGGAGGAAACCCTGCTGTTCCTGCTTTCGTACCTCATCCAGAATTACGGGAAGGCATTTGAAAGCTGTATCCCGGAGTGCAGGCAGGAGATTGAAAAAGCCTGTGAATACATGACAGCGCATTTTACGGAGCGCATTTATTTAGACCAGATCTGCCGCCATGCCGGGCTTAGCAAGTCAACGTTGCTGCGGGCCTTTACGAAAGAAAAAGGAGTCACGCCGTACCGATACCTTGAAACAGTCCGCATCAATGAGGCAAAAAAACTGTTATCGGAAAGAGTGCCGCCCGTGGAGACGGCAATCAGGACAGGGTTCTCAGACCAGAGCCATTTTACAAATTATTTTAATCAGTTTATAGGGCTTGCACCTGGTACTTACCGTGAAATATTCTTGGAAAAAGATGGGGACGGTGGGCAGGTTGAGAAAGGGGAAATATCCAATGGGTAATAGGAGATTAGCCGGGCATCTGGCGGCGCTGTTCACCATCATCATATGGGGGACGACATTCATATCCACCAAAATCCTGCTTGTGGATTTTAAGCCGGTGGAAATACTGTTCTTCCGCTTTGTCATGGGATTTGCGGCATTATTTTTGGTTTGCCCGCACCGTATGAAAGGCGTGGGGCGCAGGCAGGAGCTGACTTTTGTTCTGGCGGGCTTAAGCGGGATATGCTTATATTACCTGCTGGAGAATATCGCGCTTACATACACGATGGCATCCAATGTGGGAGTCATCATCTCGGTTGCGCCGTTTTTCACGGGCGTCTTGTCACGCTTGTTCCTGAAATCGGAAGGGAAGCTGCGGGCAAATTTTTTCATAGGCTTTGTGGTGGCAATGGCGGGTGTTGCATTGATTAGCTTTAACGGCTCCCGGATGGAACTGAACCCGGCGGGGGATTTGCTGGCTGTCCTTGCGGCTTTTGTGTGGGCGTGCTATTCCATACTGACAAGGAAGATCAGTAGTTTCGGCTATCCAGTCATACTCACCACGCGGAGGACGTTCTTTTACGGCATTCTGTTTATGATTCCGGCATTGTTTCTTTTTGAGTTCCGTGAAATGGGGCTGGAACGGTTTGCGGATGTGACGCATCTGCTGAATATCCTGTATCTTGGGTTGGGGGCTTCCGCACTCTGCTTTGTCACATGGAATCTTGCGGTAAAAGTGCTCGGCGCGGTTAAGACCAGCGTTTATATTTACATGGTTCCCGTCATAACGGTGGCGACTTCCGTGCTGGTGCTGAAAGAGCCGGTGACGTTGGTTTCCATTATGGGGACAGTTCTGGCGGTTGCGGGGCTTTTTCTTTCTGAATATAGCGGGAAGGGAAGCAGAAACCGTTGCCTCTGTTACCCCAAAAATCAGGAGGAGAAATCCTCCGGAAAAGAGGAATAGAAAATGGATTTACAGAATGAAAAATGTGTCATGGTAATTGATGAGAACCTGCCGCTTGGTATCATAGCGAACACGGCGGCAATCATGGGCATTACGCTGGGAAAGCAGATGCCGGAGGTCGTAGGCGCAGATGTGTATGACAGGACGGGCAACGGGCATCTGGGGATTATAGAATTCCCGGTGCCGATTTTAAAGGGAAATGTGGAGGTAATCAAGTCTATCCGTGAAAAGCTGTATGAGTCGGAGTTTTCGGACTTGACGGTGGTGGATTTCTCAGATCTCGCGCAGGGGTGCAAGGCCTATGATGAGTTTATTGAAAAGATGAAGGATGTTTCAGAAAAGGAACTGAATTATTTTGGTATCGCCATTTGCGGTGCGAAAAAGAAGGTAAACAAATTGACAGGAAGTATGGCGCTGTTGAGATAAAGGATATACAAGAGAGGCGGTTCGGTATCCCTATGGGGATGGAACCGCTCGTTCTGTGTGACGAGGTGTCGTATCTTACTTCTGAATTTAAGAGTTAGCAAGCTGAAAAATAGAAAAGCCGGAATATCCCTTGTGGCGTCCGACATTTTCTGATAATATATCCACATGGGGTACTGCCATAACGGGTAGGCGGTCAGTCTTTCGATGCAAACGCAGAGGGGACTACCCCTCTGACTACGGGTAAAGCCGGGAAAGGGGGGATTGCTTACATAAATCACACAAAAAAGTGACCGCCCCGTCCAAAGGTAAGGTCACTTTCTTGTAAGTATCTTTAATTTGGGCTGACCGTCTATCGGCAGTATTCCCTTTTGCGCTTTTATTGTAGCAGATTCACCCGCGGATGTCAAACGCTGCAGGGCGAGTCGCTAAAATCATTTTATACTGGATTCCGCATAAAAGCAAGGGGTTAAAGATACCGGGAAAGTGTCGGCTGAATTTCAGGACAGTATGCTGCTGTGGCAGAAAGCATAATTTTGTGACCCGAAAACAGTCTAGGAGGCATACAGGCAAAGCACAGAAAATCTGAAATCCTATATGCAGCGCCAGTGGAGCCTTGTCGGGAGAATGGCCGGCACGTTCAGGGAGGTGGGAAATATGCTCTGCCATTTAGTGATTGACTTAAACAAAGAACTCTGTACAAAGTCTGGTGTTTGGACGAAATTTGTACAGAGGTAAAAACTATCGTCCACATTGGATTTTGTACTTTTTATTCTGAAAAAATAGAGAATAGAATGGAGAAAATTCAATGGAAGAAAAAACATTTAAGAAATATATTATTTTGTGGTTAAGCCAGAGCGTATCAGGGCTTGGAAGTTCCATGACCGGGTTTGCACTTGTCTTGTGGGCGTATGGACAGAGCCATTCCGCAATGTCCGTTTCGCTCATGTCCTTTTGCAATTATGTGCCGTATGTATTTTTAAGCCTGTTTGTCGGCGGTTTTATAGACAGGCATAAGAAGAAAACGATCATGCTGGTTTCGGACAGCATTGCGGCGGCCGGTTCACTGGCAGTATTGGCATTACTGCTTGCGGGATGTCTGGAAGTCTGGAATATCTATGCCATAAATGCGGTGGTCGGTATCACGAATGCCTTCCAGCAGCCTGCGTCCGCAGTGGCAGTGGGAAGGCTTGTGCCAAAGGAGAAGATTTCAAATGTCAGCGGGATGAATTCTTTTTCCAATAATCTTATTGTGGTATTCAGCCCTATGCTGGCGGCCTTCCTGTTTGCGGCTGGCGGACTCCCGCTTATCCTGCTGACAGATCTGGCGAGTTTTGCCTTTGCCTTTTGCATATTGCTGTTCTATATTACAATCCCGGAACAGGCGCAGGACGAAGTATACAGTTCATCCTTTGCCGGGATGACGCAGGGATTTTATTTTCTGAAAAAAGAAAAGGGCATTTTTTACATGATGCTGACAATGGCGCTGCTTAATTTCTGTTCAAGGCTGACTTATGAGAATATTTTAGGGCCAATGATTCTGGCGAGAAGCTCCGGGGACAGCGTTGCGCTTGGAATTGTAAATGCCTGCATGGGGGCAGGCGGGATTGCCGGGGGCATCCTTGTTTCTGTAAAAAAAGAGAGCCGACACAAGACCAATGTCATTTAGATAAGGACAACATTGCAGTTAGGATTCTTTTTACAGCGA